>Ga0116170_10000867_pt1 | contig 31673 bp, 35 predicted proteins | sample AD_JPNHW1_MetaG_FD_89797 | JGI IMG/M metagenome (GOLD analysis project Ga0116170, IMG submission 89797) | Active sludge microbial communities of municipal wastewater-treating anaerobic digesters from Japan - AD_JPNHW1_MetaG | ecosystem: Engineered > Bioreactor > Anaerobic > Digestate | place... | reverse complement strand
CCGCATCCTCAATTTCCATAGGGAGAGAGGCAAGATGTCTTATAAGCTCAATTTCTTCGGGAGCATTAAGGACATCAAAATCCTTTAGCGAAAGTTCACGCATTTTTATTCCTTCGGCTTCAAGATTTCTTAAAATTGAGCATATTCTTGCATGGGCATACTGAACATAATAAACAGGATTTTTTGACGACTGCTCAATGGCAAGTCCGAGGTCGAAGTCAAAGTGTGAGTTCGCTTCCCTTAAATTAAAGAAAAATCTTGCGGCGTCAATCGGAACCTCGTCAAGTAAATCTACAAGAGTAATTGATTTGCCTGTTCGCTTCGAAACCTTTACAAGCTCGCCGTCACGCATAAGTCGCACCATCTGCATAAGTACAACGTCAAGACGTGAGGACTCAATTCCCAAAGCCTCCATTGCGCCCTTTAAACGTGCAACGTGACCGTGGTGATCTGCACCCCAGACATCGATAACCTTGTCAAAATTCCTGTCAATGAATTTATTGTAGTGATATGCAATGTCAGCAGCAAAATATGTCGGAATTCCGTTTGCGCGAACAAGAACATCGTCTTTTTCAGCACCGAATTCGGTTGACTTAATCCATACGGCGCCCTCTTTTTCGTATGTCAATCCTTTTTCTTTAAGTTTTTCTACAATTTCAAGGACCTTTCCGCTTTCGTGAAGCGTGCTTTCAAGAAACCATACATCATATTCAATTCTGTATTTCATAAGGTCGGATTTAAGCTTTGAAATATTGAGTGGGAGAGCATATTCAACAAGAGCGGCTCTTCTCTCTTCAGAAGAAGCCTCAACATATTTATCACCGTAAATATCGGCAAAATTCTTTGAATGAACGGCAATATCCTGCCCCTGATACGCGTCCTCGGGGAGAACAACGCCGTCCTTATAAAGCTGTAAATAACGAACTTCAAGGGAAGTAGCGAATTTTTCGATTTGATTTCCCGCATCATTTACATAAAATTCTCTTGTGACGTCATATCCCGCCCACGAAAGAACGCTTGCAAGACAGTCACCGATTGCTCCGCCTCTTGCGTTTCCGATATGCATAGGACCTGTCGGATTTGCCGACACGAACTCAACCATTAGCTTTTTGTTTTCGCCGATATGAACCTTTCCGTAGTTTTCCTTTTCGGTGAGAACATTTTCAACAACCATTGAAAACCAGCGTTTACCCAAAAAGAAATTTATAAAGCCGGGCCCGGCAACTTCTGTTTTTTCAAAAAAGCTCCCGTCAAGAACGACGTTTTCACAAATAAGCTCGGCAATCTTTCTCGGCGGCAATTTAAACGTTTTTGCACATACCATTGCGGCATTTGTCGCAAAATCACCGTGTGCCTTGTCGTTCGGAATTTCAATGTTAAAAGACGGAATAGGCTCGGCGGGGAGCTGTCCTGTTCTCACAAGATTACCGAGTGAATTCAGAATAATTTCACGAAGCTCAAAAGAAGCCTCTTTAATTAAATTTGACATAAACATTCTCCTATTTTAAACTTCTTTTTATCAGATGACAATTAAAATTTCATTGTCGGAAACATAGCTTGAGTTAATATCTATCGTATATTTCAAATAAAGCTGTCCCTTAAAATCCTTTATCTCATTTATTATTGAATGAGCAAAAATCCCCACAACAAAATCTCCGAAAGGAGTGCCGTAGTGACAGTGATGCTTTGTGCCTTTTTCGATTGTAAGCTCTGAGGCTACCTTGCCTTTTCTTATTATTGAAACAAGCTTGTCGCCCTTGACTTTGACAATTGTTGTCGAGCCGTCAAAGCCGGTAGCTTCCGACTCGTTATATTGAATGGTATATTCGTCGCCGTTTTCTTCAAGTATTCCCGACGTGATAAGCTCAGTTTTTGTACTTTCTTTGTCAATGGTCTGAATGCTTGTAAGATTAATCAAAACTTCCTTTTTCATTTATACTCCTAAAAATATATTTTAACAAACAGCCTAAAATCAACCTATAAGCTGTTCAATGTCGGCTTTTTTAACTTCGCCCTCAACGGTATGCCCTAAAAGCGTTTTCGCATTATCCTCAAAAAGCTCAACGCTGTCACTTACATAAAATTCATTTCTGCCCTTTTCTGTTCTGTCGGATAAAAGTTCATTTGAAGCAAGAAATACATTTGTATATTTTGCAGCTTCCTCACCCGGAGAAATAAGCGTAACTGAGCTTCCGACCATTTCCTGAATCTGTTCTTTAAAAATAGGGAAGTGCGTACATCCGAGAATAAGCGTATCAACCTTTTCGGCGATAATAGGGGCAAGATATTGTTCAAGTACAAGCTGTGAAACCTTGTTGTTTTTCCCGGAAAAACCGTTTTCGGCAAGTGAAACAAGAAGCTGACAGGGATTCCCGACAACAAATGTATCCGGTCTTATTGCGCGGATAGCTTTTCCGTAGCTTCCGCTTTTTATAGTTGCGGTGGTTCCGATTACGCCTATTCTTCCTGTTCTTGTAGCTCCGCAGGCGGCCTGAACGGCAGGAAGAAGAACGCCCGTAAAGGGAATATCAGTTTTGAAAGCTGTCGGATTGATTACCGAGCTTACCGTTCCGCAGGCGGCAATAATCATTTTGACTTTATGCTGTTTTAAAAAATTTACGTCCTGTGCCGTATATTTTAAAATGGTTTCCTTGCTTCTTGTTCCGTAAGGAACTCTTGCGGTATCTCCGAAATAAATGATGTTTTCATTGGGGAGAAGTGCATTAAGCTCCTTTACAGTAGTAAGTCCTCCTATGCCTGAATCAAAAACTCCTATTGCGTCGTTGTTCACAGATTATTCACCTCAACTGAATAGATTTTAATCAACATTAATTTCTGCTTTTTCACATGCAAGCTTAATCAGATTATCAATAAGCTCACTGTAAGGCATTCCTGTCGCTGCCATAAGCTTTGGGTACATGCTTATCGGGGTAAAGCCAGGGAGAGTGTTAGGCTCGTTAAGAATAATTTCGTTTTTATCGGTAAAAAAGAAATCTACTCTGGTCAGTCCGCTGCAGCCGAGAGCCTTGTAAGCGGCAACTGCTGTTTCACGAATTTTATCCGAATATTTATCTTCTATTCTTGCGGGAATAAAAAGCTGAGTTGAGCCTAAAAGGTATTTATCTTCATAATCGTAAAATTCCTTTGACGGAACAATTTCACCGGGAATTGAAGCGATCGGTGTATCGTTTCCAAAAACCGCACATTCAATTTCTTTTCCCTTGATAAATTCTTCGACAATGACTTTTTTATCGTGGGTAAAAGCGTATTTAACAGCGTCGCTTAAATCTTCGATTGTGTTTGCTTTGTTAATACCGACAGATGAACCGCAGTTCGCCGGCTTGACGAACAGAGGAAAGCCCAGTTTTTCTGCAATTTCCTCACACTTTTTGTTAAGGTGAGAAAGGTCTGAACGGTGAACGGTGCAGAATTTTGCGGTGTGTATTCCGTTTGCGTCAAGAATGGTATGAGTAATTTCTTTGTCCATGCAGTCAGCCGAAGAAAGCACTCCGCAGCCAACATACGGAATAGCCGCAAGCTCAAATAATCCCTGAATAGTTCCGTCTTCACCGTTTTTTCCGTGAAGTGCTGGGAAAATTACATCGACTTTCTGAACTGAACAGCCTCCGCCGCTGAATTTTATAAAGCCATGATGAATGGGGTCGGGGCTTAAAACAGCGGGAACGCAGTCGGGATGCTTTTCCCATTCGCCTGTTGCAATAAGCTTTACGTCACCGGGAAAATAAAGCCATCTGCCTTTTTTTGTTATTCCTATGCATACGACTTCATATTTATCTTTGGGAATATTCTGAATAATATGGGTCGCCGAAACCAGCGAAACCTCATGCTCACTTGATACTCCTCCGAAAATTACAGCTACCTTTAATTTTGACATAATAAATGCTCCTCTGTCTGATAAAAATACAATTCAAATAATCATATCACAAATATTAAAAAAAATCAAGGAATTTAAGCTTGATTTTAAATATGGTATATGATAAGCTATATTTAATGAATATGTGAGATTAAAATATAAATTCCATAAAAATATTTTAATTTTGTATTGACACACCAAAATAATTATGTTATAGTTGTATTACCTCTTTTAGGGGTTTATTTTTTTGCGCTTATTTTTATAATCGCAAATCCCCTTTGTCAATAGAGGGAGGCAAGTGCTTAAACACGATTTAAGCTTCGAAATTCGTCAGGAGGTGCCGAAAAATGAGAGTTAAAATTACATTAGCATGTACAGAATGCAAACAGCGCAATTACTGTTCAAAAAAGAATAAGAAAAATGACCCTGACAGGCTTGAAATGAACAAGTTCTGCAAGCATTGTCACAAGCACACTCTTCACAGAGAAACAAAGTAAGCGGGAGGTTTTGAAAAATGGCAAAGGATACTGAATTGACGAAAAAGTCAGCAAAGTCTGAAAAAGCCGCAAAACCTAAACAGAAGAAACAAAACAGAGTTAAGAAGTATTTTAAGGACCTTAAAGCTGAATTTAAAAAGGTCGTATGGCCTTCAAAAAAGCAGGTAATTAACAATACAAGCGTTGTTCTTGTCACTATGGCATTTGCCGGAGTATTTATCTGGGCATTTGATATGGGACTCACAAAGCTTATTAACGTTGTTCTCGGAGTTAAGTAATTCCGAAAATTATTAAAACAAGCGGTAGCTCGGTGGCTTCAAGTGAAGTGCTGCACTTTGGAAGGAATGATTTTGTAATGTCAGAAACTGCAAAATGGTATGTCATTCACACTTATTCCGGTTATGAGAATAAGGTGGCACAGACAATTGAAAAGGTTGTTGAGAACCGCAAGCTTCACGAGCTTATTCCTGAAATCCGTGTGCCGATTGAAATGGCACTCGAAAAAAAGGATGACAAAACCAAGGAAGTTGAAAGAAAAATTTTCCCCGGATATGTTCTGGTTAAAATGATTCTTACTGACGATTCATGGTACGTTGTCAGAAATACTCGCGGAGTAACAGGCTTCGTTGGTCCTGCATCAAAGCCGGTGCCTCTTTCTGAAAAGGAAGTTGCAAAGCTTGCTGCATTCGGAGGAGAAATTAAAGAGCTTGAAGTTGACTTTAGTGTCGGCGACAACGTTAAAATTTCCAGCGGTGCTCTTGAGGGCTTTGTCGGAATTGTTAAGAACATTGATATGGACGCTAAGACAGTTGATGTAACAGTGTCAATGTTCGGACGTGAAACTCCTGCAACGCTTGAAATTATGCAGGTATCAAAAATTGAAGCATATTAAACAAATGGTAGCTGACAGGCTTTATGTCTGTGAACTAAGGGTATGTTGTCAAGACATACGCGTGGGAGAATCGAAATAATTTTATCGGTTCGCCATTTACCACAAATTATGGAGGTGCAAAAAGCATGGCACAAAAGGTAGTAGGATTTATTAAACTGCAAATTGCCGCAGGTAAGGCTACCCCGGCACCACCTGTAGGACCGGCTCTCGGTCAGCACGGTGTAAACATCATGGCTTTCACAAAGGAATTTAACGAGCGTACAAAGAATGACATCGGACTTATCATCCCTGTTGTAATAACAGTATATGCTGACCGTTCATTCTCATTTATCACAAAAACACCGCCGGCAGCAGTTCTTATCAAAAAGGCTTGCGGTATTGAATCAGCATCCGGAGTTCCAAACAAGACTAAGGTTGCTAAAATCACTAAGGATCAGGTAAGAAAGATCGCAGAACAGAAAATGCCCGACTTAAACGCTGCTACAATCGAAACCGCTATGAGTATGATAGCTGGAACAGCACGTTCAATGGGCGTTGAAGTTATCGACTAAAATATTTGTAGGCATAGTCTGCGGTGCAGACGCTTCGCCTGCAAGATAAAGCCCTGCAGTAATGCCCGGCTTATCCGCTGGTGGGAGGAAAAATCCGTTAATCGGCTGACTGTTACAGCGGCCGGTATGACCACTTATGAGGGAGGAAAAATTAATGAAACACGGTAAAAAATATGTCGATAGCGCAAAGCAAATCGATAAAACAAAAGTATATGATTCTGCTGAAGCACTTGGACTTTCATGTACAAATGCAAAGGCTAAATTTGATGAAACCATTGAAGTACACGTTCGTCTTGGTGTAGACGGAAAGCATGCTGATCAGCAGGTCCGCGGTGCTGTTGTTCTTCCTAACGGAACAGGTAAAACAGTCCGTACACTCGTTTTCTGTAAAGAAGATAAAGTGGAAGCTGCTAAGGCTGCCGGCGCTGATTTTGTAGGCGCTGAAGATATGGTTGATAAAATTGTCAAGGAAAACTGGATGGACTTTGACGTTGTTATTGCAAGCCCTGACATGATGGGTCTTGTAGGACGTCTTGGTAAGCTGCTCGGTCCCCGCGGACTTATGCCTAACCCAAAAGCAGGAACAGTTACACCTGACGTTGCTAAGGCTGTTACAGAAGCTAAGGCTGGTAAGATTGAATATCGTCTTGATAAGACAAACATTATTCACTGTCCTATCGGAAAGGCTTCATTCGGAGTAGAAAAGCTTTCACAGAACTTTGAAACACTTATGGAAGCAATCGTTAAGGCTAAGCCTGCTGCTGCTAAGGGAGCATATCTAAAGTCTTGCGTAGTTTCTTCTACAATGGGCGTTGGTATTTCTGTTGCTACAAACAAATACGGCGTATAATTTTTTAATAAAGATAAGCGGTGCAGTTTATTTCTGCATCGCTTTTTTGTTTTAAAAACGTCTATTGAAATATTAGGTATAATAGTATATAATATTAAAACATAACAGAATGATTATTGCTTTACTTAAGTTCCAATAATAATGTGATTTTCTATTCTTTAATAGGGAGAAATATATGAATAAAAGAAAATATCTTGAATTTCTGAAATATTTTGTAATCAGTTCAGCAATACTTATTCTGGCTGTATTCCTGCTATGGAAATATGAAATCACGATTGCTTTTTTTTCGAAGCTTTTCAGAATTCTTCGACCCCTTATAATCGGCGGTGCAATTGCATTTATTCTTAACAGACCCGTGATAAAATTTCAGAAACTTTATAAAGGTTTGTTTGATAAAGACAATAAGCCCAGAAAAAACGGAAAGCCGAAAACATTTTATACCTTATCAATTATAACGGCTTATGTTCTTTTTATTGCAATTGTAACAGCAATAATATGGTTTATTATTCCTCAGCTATTTTCAAGTGCAAAGTTTTTTGTAAGCAATTTTGACGGATACTACAAAAACTTTGTGGGAATTTACAACAAATATCTCGCAAGCCTTGATTTATCGCTTTTTAAAGATACGGATATTCTCGATACGCTGTATACAAAAATATACAGCTTAACCGAATATATTCCCGAATTTTTAACTAAAACATTCGGCGTTACGGCTGGAATAATAAGCGGTGTAGTAGATGTTTTTATCGGGTTGATTTTCTCGGTATATCTAATTGCCGACAAGAAAAAATTAAAAAGTCAGGTTTCAAAAGTTTTCAGAGTTATTCTTTCGGATAATAAATACAATAAGCTTGTGGATTTTTATAGTCTTACTTCAAAATCTTTCTCACATTTTATAAATGGGCAGTTGACAGAGGCGTTTATTCTTGGTATACTATGTTTTGTCGGTATGAGGATATTCGGCTTTGAATACGCCGTTCTTATCAGCGTTATCATAGGAGTGACTAATCTTATTCCGATTTTTGGGCCGATTTTCGGAACAATTCCCTGCGCATTAATTCTTCTGCTTGTTAACCCTATTCATGCGTTATGGTTTGTGGTATTTATCATTATTCTTCAACAGATTGATTCAAACATCATTTATCCTCGTGTTGTGGGGAATTCGGTTGGTCTTGGCCCATTATGGACTCTTGCCGCAATAACAATCGGCGGCGGGTTGTTCGGAATACTGGGAATGCTTCTTTCTGTCCCGACGATGTCTGTAATATATATTATGGTCGGACGTCTGGTCAATAAAAAGTTTAAAGAAAAAAACGATAAATCGTCGGATTCTGAAAATAAACAAGAAATATCCACGTAAAAGGGAGTAGCTTGCGGCATTAAGCTGTAGTTTTCTGCGACATAACGGTTTCTTTATGAAAACCGAAAAGTAAAAATAAAAACTTTTACCATAGTGCTTATCTATGGTAAAAGTATTTTTAATGCTGAATTTATGCATAAAATATCATTTTTTACAGAAAAATAAAGTAAACAAGTTGTAAAATCCACCTTTAATTTGTGTGATGTTATAGCTGTAATAAAAATTAAAAGAATGGAAAGTGATCTCAATGAACGAACTCTTCGGCAATATCTTTAATTTTGAGTGGCCAATGGCGGTAATGTGGGCAATTGGTGCGATACTTATTTACCTTGCTATCAAAAAAGATATGGAGCCTGCTCTTCTTCTCCCTATGGGATTCGGCGCAATTTTAGTTAATCTCCCCCTTTCAGGTGCAATCACTCAGGTTTTCACTACCGGAACAGAAGAAGGTCCATTGACGGCTTTATTTGATGCCGGAATAGCTAATGAGCTTTTTCCGCTTCTCCTTTTTATAGGAATAGGCGCTATGATTGACTTTACTCCGCTTTTGTCAAATCCGAAAATGTTTCTTTTCGGTGCTGCCGCACAGTTCGGAATATTCTTCACACTTTCAGCAGCTTGTCTTTTCGGCTTCGATTTAAAGGATGCCGCTTCTATTGCTATTATCGGTGCGGCTGACGGACCAACATCAATCTTTGTATCAACATATTTCGGCTCGAAATATATGGGTGCTATTGCCGTTGCGGCATATTCTTATATGGCTTTGGTTCCGATCGTACAGCCTCCCGTTATCCGTGCGATAACAACGAAAAAAGAGCGACTGATAAGAATGCCATATGCACAAAAAGAAGTTTCAAAGACCACAAAAATTCTTTTCCCGATAATCATTACCGTAATTGCAGGACTTATTGCTCCTAAATCCGTTGCCCTTGTTGGCTTTTTAATGTTCGGAAATCTTATTCGCGAATGCGGCGTTCTTAAAAATCTTTCAGAAACAGCACAGAATGCGCTCGCTAACCTTATAACAATTCTTCTTGGTATTACAATCGCAACAAAAATGCAGTGGGAAACTTTCCTTACATTTGAAACACTTATGATTATGGGACTCGGTCTTGTTGCATTTATTTTTGACACCGTCGGCGGTGTTATGTTCGCTAAATTTATGAATCTTTTCTCGAAAACTAAAGTTAACCCAATGGTAGGTGCCTGCGGAATTTCTGCATTCCCTATGTCTGCCCGCGTTATCAATAAAATGGGACTTAAGGAAGATCCTCAGAACTTCTTGTTAATGCATGCGGTAGGGGCAAACGTTTCAGGACAGATTGCATCAGTTATTGCCGGCGGATTGATACTCAATCTTGTTTCTGCAAGACTATAAAAGGGAGGAAAAATAAATGAACATACAGGCTTTTCTTGATTCTCTTCCGATAATGGGATGGGGAATGCTCGGAATATTTATAGTAATCGGAGTTATGATGGTTTTCGTTCTCTTGTTTTCAAAGTTGTTTCCAGTTAAAAATGATAAGGAAACAAAATAAAATAACAAAAACCCTTTGCTTTTTAATAAGCAAAGGGTTTTATTTTTGGGCAATAAATGAAGAAAAATGTCGAAAATAAATATTTAAAGAATCTGAGTGGAGCTGCATTTTATATTTTATTAATAATACTTCACTTATCGACAATATTCTGTTATTATTTAATTAGTATTACAACTTAAAATTTAAAAAAGAGAGTGACATTATGATTCAGATATATTTATCCATGCTTGAAACCGAGGAAGAGAAAAGTCGATTTGAAGAGATTTATAACCAGCACAAACAGGATATGTATGCTGTTGCCTTTGCAATTTTAAACAATGTTCACGATGCCGAAGATGCCGTTCATCAGGCTTTTTTGCGCATTGCAAATAATTTTGAAAAAATTTCCGAAATAAAATGTCCAGAAATGAAGGCCTACACAGTTATTATTATTAGGAACGTTTCTATTGATATATATAATAAGAATAAAAAAGCTTCCGAAAGGACTATTGATATTGAGGATGCTTTCGAACAGCCTGTCAGCGATGATATATATGAAAATTATGACTACAAAAAATTGATAGAAGCGATAAAGCTGCTGCCCGAAAATTTAAAGGATGCTCTTTATCTGCACTATGTCAGCGGATATTCAGTAGAAGAAACTGCTGATATTCTGGGTATTTCTGTTGATGCGGCAAGGAAAAGGTTACAGCGTGCGAGAAGCATGCTTCTTGAAAGACTAGATGAATGATAGGAGATTATATGAATAATTCGAAATTTTCAAAGGCTATTTCAGATGCTTTGACAGAAGAATATGTTTTTTCTATTCCCGAATATGAAGATCACGTATTTTCAAAAGCTTTTGAGGAAAAAATGCATAAGCTTATAAAAAGAAGAAGCAAGCCGTATTATCAGATTATTAACACGGCCGCAAAACGTGTTGCATGCATAGCTGTGGTGGTAATTATTGCTTCTATGACGACGATCTTGAGCGTGAAAGCATTACGTGAGGCATTCTTCGGATTTTTTGTTGATGTCTTTGAAAAATTCAGTGTTGTACAGTCTGCCGAAAGCGATTCTTCTCCGATAAAAATTGATGATATTTATGAAATCACCTGTGACATGAGCGGGTATGACATTGATTTTAAAGATGATTCCGACTATAACTTACAAACGATATATAAAAACGATGATAAAATTATTATTTTTAAGCAATCTATAAAATCGACGTACGACATGAATATGAATACTGAAGAAGCCAAAATAGAAAATATAGCTGTCAACGAATATACAGGGGTTTATTATACTGATAATCACGCATACGCTACAATAATATGGGATAACGGTGATTATATTATATCTGTCGGTTCAAATATTAGTAAAAATGAACTAATCAAGATTGCGGAATCTGTGAAAAAAGTAGAATAAAAAAATATTTTGTAGAATCATGTCCAAAAACAAGCTCCTGATAAGTTATATATTATAGAAGACCAAATAAATTACAGGAGGAATAATTATGTTCAAAAAAATCTTTGCTTTTTTTCTGACGGCAATTATATCTGTATCGTTTCTTGGCACTTCTGTTTCGGCGACAATGCTTGACAAAAAAGAGGATATTATTTATACTCCGGATTATCTGTACACATATAGCTGCACAAGTATATTGTCTATTTCAGGCGGCACCGCAACATGCATAAGTGAACTGGATGGCTATTATGGCGAAACAACAAGCATTTATGTTTCACAGGCTCTTCAAAAGCGAGTTAATGGTACATGGACAACTGTCAGCAGCTGGTATGGCAGCACAAGTAACTATTATCTTTCTGTTACAAATTATAAGTCATCACTTACCAGCGGTACATACAGACTTGCCAGTTATTTCACTGTTTACGCCGGAAGTAATTCTGAATCCATTAACAAATTCAGCATGACGGCAACATGTTAATTTAATTTGCTTATTAACAATATTTGATATAGTGTAGTGGCTTAGCCCGCAGAGATTAATTTCTCTGCGGGTTTTAAGTTTTCATGGGATCTAATTTATCAAGCATTATATCATTAGGCTAATACTGAATTATTTTTTGTGAAAGTACATATTTCCCGTCACATACTCTTAAAGTTAGAACATCTCCGCTTTTTATTTCTCCCTCAAGAAGCTGTTGTGACAGCAAAGCTTAATCAAATCGTTATAGCTTGTAACCGTGCTTCCCGCACCAATATCGGCAAGTGCCGCGTAGTTGTCTATTTCCATCATTTTTGCGGCGGTTGCAGCCTTGTCGACGGTAAGGATCGATTGTCCCTCGGTTATGTTTTCCCCTTTTGAAACAAGCACATCCGACACGACAAGCGGCATATCCGCTTTAACAGAATTTGAATTAAGCTTCTGAACCTCTCCCACTGCGACAACGCTGTCCGCATATTCAACTGTTCTGACGCTTGTCACGCCAGCTTTAGGAAGTGTCGATACAAATACGGACGGTATGCACAGCACGGCAATTCCTAAAATCCCAGTGATAATAATTGCAATAACTGTTTTTTTCATTTTTTCATTCTCCTTGTCATTTTAATTCCTGATTAGTATTACAATAATTTCAAAAAATATAATAACAAATAAGGATTAAAGTATAATTATTTTTCAGACACATAAAATAAGCGGGGAGAATGTATTTTTAAAAAGGAGAAGAAAAAATGAATTTAATTTTATGCAACGAAAACTGTAAGCACCAAAAGGACGGATACTGCGCTCTTGAAGCTCCGGGTACTGTTCATATGTCAAGCAGCAACTGCTGTTACTATGAGTGCCAAAATATAAAGACTCCCGACGAAAATCCGCCGGAAGTCTTTGATGTTACTTGATATATGAAAATGCCTGCTTTAATGTCGATACCGCGGCAATTTCAATGTCAAAGCTGTCTTTATTTATTGAGGAAAGAGCTTGCTTCGGGATAATGCACTTTTTGAAGCCTAACCGCTGTGCCTCAGAAATTCGCTGAACGATGTGAGAAATGTTCCGTATTTCTCCGCCTAAGCCGATTTCTCCGAATGCGATAAGGTCGTTATCTATCGGCTTGTCAATAAGGCTTGAATAAAGCGAAAGCGCAATTGACAAATCGGCGGCAGGCTCGTCAAGCCTTAATCCTCCGACTACGTTTATATAAACGTCAAGCGTTCCAAAATATAGCCCCAGACGCTTTTCAAGAACAGCAATAATAATTGACATCCTGTTGAAGTCAAAGCCAGTTGCCGTTCTTCTCGGGGCGGTAAATCCGCTTTTTGTGACAAGCGCCTGAACCTCGGCAAGAATAGGTCTTGAGCCTTCTACAATACAGGCGACACACGTTCCCGAAACGTCGAGAGGTCTTCCCGACAAAAGCATTTGTGAGGGGTTTTCAACCTCGTGAAGCCCCGTATCAAGCATTTCAAAAACGCCTATTTCATTTGTCGAGCCGTAACGGTTTTTGACTGCCCTAAGAATACGATAGGATAAATTCCGCTCACCCTCAAAATAAAGCACGGCGTCAACGATATGCTCCATAACCTTAGGACCTGCGATAGCTCCGTCCTTGTTGACGTGACCAACGATAAAAATCGGGATTTCTTCTGATTTTGCCGTTCGCATAAATAAATTCGTACATTCACGCACCTGTGTAATGCTTCCGGGGCTTGAAGAAATCTGCGAAATGCTCATTGTCTGAATCGAGTCAATGATTACGATTTCCGGCTTTTCGGAGGTTATTACCGATGCTACCGTTTCGGCATCGGTTATTGAAATGACGTATAGATTTTCGGATTTTACGCCAAGACGGTTTGCTCTGAGCTTTAACTGACGTACGCTTTCTTCCCCCGATACGTATAAAACTGTATGGTTTTTCCCGAAATATTCGCATATCTGGAGCAAAAGCGTAGATTTTCCTATACCCGGTTCTCCTCCGAGAAGAACTAGAGAGCCTTTTACAAGTCCTCCGCCCAGAACTCTGTCAAGTTCGTGAACACCTGTTGAATAGCGTATATCTCCGTCAATGTCAATTTCCGAAAGCTCGGAAATTTTGTCGGACATATCAATGTTTTTTCTTGCCTGTGCTTTTGAGGAGGTCTGAAGAACCTGCTCCTCCTCAAAGCTGTTCCATGCTCCGCAGCTCTGGCATCGGCCGTTCCATTTCGAGCTTTCAAAGCCGCATTGATTGCATACATACACGCTTTTTACTTTCCCTGCCATTTTAAAACTCCTTAAAGATTTATTCCGCGGTAAGATATTCGTTTATGCCTGAAAAAATAGTGAACGCAATTTGCTTTTGATAGTCGGGACTGTTAAGCTTTGCGGCTTCCTCGGGGTTTGACAAAAATCCGCATTCAATCATAAGAGTGGGATTCTGACAGTAATAGCACAAAAACAGTTCTTTTCCACAGGGCTTTGTTTCACGCTTGTTGTCAGGCTGAATATTCTGAACAAATTTATTTTTCATAATTTCCGCAATTTTTTCGTTATCTGGATGAGTATCCGAATAAAACATCTGCGCGCCGCTGTATTTAGGGTCAGTAAATTTATTCTGATGGATTGAAATACAAAGTGCATTCGGGTGCTTGTTGAAAATCTCAAGCCTGTTGTCCATATCCGAAACCTTTTGGTTTCTTATCCCTTCAACACCCTTGTCATAAATGGAAATATCCTTATCCCTTGTCACCTCGACGTTATAGCCGTAGAGCTTGCATAAATCTCTTACTTCAAGCATAATAGCAAGATTTATTCCTTTTTCGGTAACCCCGTCGGCAGAGGAACAGCCGCCGTCCATACCGCCGTGACCACTATCGAGAACAATATAAAAATCTTCGTTTACGGGTAGCGACGTCGGGACGGTAACATCAATTTTATTTGCCGCATAATATACGACAATATAGCTCATCACAAGCACTAAGGCAATACATATTGTACGGGTTTTCAGGAAGAATTTTTTCATAAGCATACCCCTTTATTCATTATTAGTAATGCTTATGAAAATTTTATAAATAATATGTTTTTAAAAAAATGAAATTTATTATAATTATACCTTATTTAAGCATTTATAACAATCCTTTTCATAAATAATAACGCCTAAAATGCAGATAATAATAATAAATAAAATGAAAAGGAGCATATTTATGCCTAACCAGAATATAGATATTTTAAATTCAATTTACAAAAATGCGAGCATGGGGACATCGGCAATATCCAAAGTTCTTCCTAAGGTAAATAATCCGAAAATGAAACAGGAGCTAAAAAACCAACGGAATAATTATCACACAATATGTCAGGACGTGAGAAATCAAATTTACGACCTTAATTCAGAGCCTCAGACTATAAGCCCTGTTTCAAAAGTGTATGCAGATCTCGGAATTACCGCTTCGACGCTGACAAATAATTCACCTACCCATATTGCGGAAATGATGATTCAGGGAACGAATATGGGGATTATAGAAATAGTTAAAGCTATTAATTCTTATGAAAGTATTACTCCTGAGCTTAAAAATCAGGCAGACAGCATATTAAAAAGGGAACAGCAATATATCGATAATCTTAAAGCTTTTTTATAATGGAAGGAGAGAGGATATGGGGAAATATCATTTCACAAAATCAGACAAAATGGAATTCGCTAATATTGAAAGTCTGGCAGCCCCGCTATTTTCGACAAATATCATAACATCAAATGTCACTGCCCCAGACGGAAATGTTCATAATGAAAGCGAGGACAATGTGGATTTCGCAAAAAAATGGGTAGATGAAAATCATAAATAAAAAGAGGAAACTATTAGCAGTTGATTTCGTAAACTTCACGTTTCAATTTACAATAAAATCCGCACTAATCCAGAACTTGAATTAGTGCGGATTTATTCTATTTTATCTTACAATTTTATAATATGCTCTTGCAGTAACAACATAACTAATTGCATAGAATATGCCGAAAACTACAATAACTCCTAGTGCACATAATATAATAAGATTAAGACTATAAATTTTTAACAATACCATCATCATAGATATTATTTTAACAGCAATAATTGTGTGAAGAATTGCCGCTGATATAGGAATAAGGAATATCATCTGAACTTGACGGCGTATGGTTTTTTTAACTTCATTGTCGCTCATTCCGACTTTTCGCATTATATCAAAATTAGCCTTGTCTTCAAATCCCTCAGAAATTTGTTTATAATACATAATCAAAATCATACATACTGAAAAAATAATCCCGAAGAATATCCCAAGAAAAAGCAAACCGCCGTACAAAGCGTGCAAATCGTCGGAATAATCATATATATTACTCGAAAGATTGGCTTCTGTTAATGCTCCGAATTTCTCGTCAAGAGTTTTCAAAAAGCTTTTTCTTGCTGTTTCATCACCGTCCATATTAAAGCGTACGCTGTAATTTATACTGGACTTATCATACCCAAAATCAGCCATTTCTTTGTTTATCCATTCAGCGCTGCTCATTACGATATAATAATCACTGCCTTGAGGATTTTTTGGCTCTTTAGTAATAAAGTTCAGATTCTGAAGTTCCTCTTTAACTGTAAATTCAGTTCCGTAAAGATTAATAGCAGGTTTACCATAATCAGCGGCTGAAGAAAAAAGCAATACCTCGTTTTCGGAAAGTGTTTTATTTTCATTTTGAGTTTTGTTGTAATCAGCTATTGTTATAAGCCTCATGTCAGATGGATAGGACATATCGTTCTGTTCGTATTTTACAAACTGCCCGTCTTTTTCCATTATTGATAATTTTGCATAAGTAAAGTCAATTCTGTCTTTTATTTTGACAGAGTTTGCTGATGATAATTCTCTTATATAACCGTCAAACGCTGACGTATCATAACTGCTGTCAGCATTAAAATAGTACTCTGCTTCCATAGGATAAGATGCTTTTATTACTTCGTTTTGACCTAAAAACAGCGATATAGTACAGATTAAAGTGATAATTGCCATTGTTCCGAAAATGCAGATATTAACAAGTCCGGACGCACTTTTTTTCAGCCTGTACAACATTCCGGAAATAGTTATAAAATTCTCTTTTCGGTAATAAAATTTTTTGTTTTTCATACAGGATTTTATAAATGAAATACTGCCGGATGTGAAAAGAAAGTGTGTTCCCATAACAACCAGCCAAACTGCAAAAAGGAAAGTCAGAAAAATTGAACCATCTAATTTTCCGGTTAAAGCTATAAAATAACCGCCGCCCATGAATAAAATGCCGAAAACAGTTCTTAATAAAACGTGTTTTGGCTGCTTTTCACCTTTTTTTGAGCTTTTAAAAAGCTCAATAGGGTTTGTCATAGATACCTTGAAAAGATTTATACCAAGATTAAAAAGCGAAACAGCTCCAAAATAAATCAATGTAATCACAAAGCTAATTGGTGAAACAGTAAAATCCGTTGTAATCGGTAATCCGGTAAGATTAAGTAAAAGCATAAAAATAAGCTTTGAAAAAACAATGGCGATAATAATTCCGCAAATGACTGATATGAAATAGTTTATAATAGTTTCAATAATCATTATGATTCCGATATGCTTTTTCTCAAGCCCCAGTATGCTGTATAATCCAAGCTCAAGCTTTTTGCGCTTTATAAGAAAACTGTTTATGCTTGACAAAAACGGTGCAAGAATGACACAAAGAAGAAACTGGCCGATATACATAAGCATTACAACATAATCCGAATACGGAATATTTTTCATAAGCTTATTCTGTGAAACTGCGCTGAAAATGAAAAATATTGCTACGGCTATTGAGCTGGCTGCTAAATAAGGAATATAAACCGAGCCGTTTTTCCGTATGCCCGAAAATGCAAGCTTCGGCAGTAATGCGTGTTTTGCTGATGAATTAGTCATTTTTATTCACCTCGGACTGTAAAACGGTAAGACAATCGGATATGCGTCTGAACATTTCTTCATTACCCGCAACGCCGCGATAAATCTGATTAAACAGCTTTCCGTCCTTAATAAACAATATGCGGTTCGCACAGCTTGCCGCCTGAATACTGTGCGTTACCATGAGAATAGTCTGACCGTCAATATTAAGCTCATTGAATATCTTTAACAGATGTGCGGCAGCTTTAGAGTCTAAAGCGCCTGTCGGCTCGTCTGCCAGTATAATACGAGGCTGAGTTATAAGTGCTCTGGCGGCGGCAGCACGCTGTTTTTGTCCGCCGGATACCTCATAAGGGAATTTGTTAAGCAGCTCTGTTATATTCAGCCTTTTAGCCACAGGCTCAAGCCTTTTCTCCATTTCGTCATAGCTTTTGCCCTGCAAAACCAACGGAAGAAAGATATTATCCCTTAAAGAAAGCGAATCTAAAAGATTAAAATCCTGAAAAACAAATCCAAGCTTATCTCTTCTGAATGAGCATAAATCTTTATTTTTTATTTTTGAAAACGACACGCCGTCAAGAAGAATATCTCCTGATGTCGGCTTATCAAGCGAAGCAAGAAGGTTTAAAAGCGTTGTTTTACCCGAGCCGGATTCTCCCATAACTGCCACATATTCGCCCGCATCTATTGAGAAGCTTACTTCATCAAGCGCTTGTACTTTATTCCCCCCAAAGCGTGTCGAATAAATCTTTTTTAAATTTTGTACTTCTAACATTGCCATTTGAAATCATACCCTTTCATTTGATCTTCTATCATATCAAAATTATAAAACAAAAGGAAATGCTTCGCCATAGCTTTGGCTTACATTTCCCTTGGCAGACTTTCATTTTTGTAACATTCCGCTGTCTTTCTGTGAAGAAAAGTCCACAATAAACTGCGTTCCCTTTCCGACCTGTGATGTCACTGAAATGGCATGACCCAGCTGCTGTGTTATCCGACGGCATAAAAACAAGCCGATACCTGTTGATTTCTTATATATACGACCGTTATACCCAGTGAAGCCGCGATCAAATATTCGCGGTAAATCCTCGGGGCTTATCCCAATACCCGTATCGGAAATAACAAGCTTATCATCATATCCCTTGATTGTGATTTTGCCTTGCTTGGTGTATTTGATACAATTTGATAAAAGCTGTTCGATAACGACCGTCATCCATTTTTCATCTGTAATAACATTACATTCAAATTCTGAAAAATCCAGCATTAAGCCACTGGCTGAAAAATATATCGAAAATTTTTTCAATGCGTGACATACTATGTCATAAATGTTGTATTTTTTAAGTACCATGTCCTCTGAAATACTTTCAATTCTCAGATAATGCAAAACCATTTCTGTATATTGCTCGATTTTGGAAAGCTCACCCTCAATTGAATAGCGGTTTGATTGTATGCTGTCACTGTTAATAAGTAATTTAGCAGCCGCAATAGGCGTTTTAATCTGATGTGCCCATAATGTATAATAGTCGGACATTTCCGATTTTTGCTGGTCTATTTGTGATATGATATTTAACCTGTCATTATAAATTCTATTTATAATCTCCTGATAGCTGCTTTCTGAAAACTTTTTTGGCTCAGGGATTAACGATAGCATATTTTCAATATTTATAAAAGCGTTATATAGCTGGCGATAACGTCTGATATAGCGATGACAGCTGAATATCCCGATAAATATTCCTATAAAGGCACATATGAATGTGCTGTAAAAAATCGGACCTACATTAACCTGATATAGAAATTGCATCAATATGCCAATCACACTGAACAGAGAAAACATAATTATAATAACTTTACATTCAGAAAGCCATTTTAAAATAAGCTTAAATGCGGATAAATTTTCCAAGATGATTACCCCTTTGTTATATGTCCAGCAAATAACCGATTCCCTTTTTTGTCGAAATGAAATCGACAGCTTCGGCTTCCTCCAGCTTTTTTCTAAGCCTTGTCATGTTGACGGTCAGCGTGTTATCATCAATAAAACAGTCACTGTTCCATAAGCGCTTCATAATCTCTTCACGCGGGACAACGCATCCTTTTTTCTCAAACAAAAGCTGAAGAATACGAAATTCGTTTTTAGTAAGCTCAACTTTGTTTTGCCCGACGGTTAGCGTCGTATCAGAAAGATTCAATATTGCCCCTTTATGCTCAAGCAAAGAAGAAAGCGGCTGAAAATCATAGCTCCTGCGAAGTAATGCCTGAATTTTGGCAGCTAAAACATCGGGCGAAAATGGCTTTGAAATAAAATCATCTCCGCCCATGTTCATAGCCATAACGATGTTGATATTATCGCTCGACGAAGAAACAAACATAATTGGTGTCCTGGATAATTTTCGTATCTCACTGCACCAATAATATCCATTATAAAAAGGGAGAGAAATATCCATAAGCACAAGCTGGGGAGAAAAATCCGCAAATTCGGCGGTGACTGATGTGAAATCTACAACAGAACGAACCTCATACCCCCACCTTATTAAAAGTGATGCAATCTCATCACAAATAATATTATCGTCCTCTATCAGCATAATTTTATACAAATTAATACCCCCATATTAAAAACAAGCCAATCGCCACAAAATATGTTTTCAAATTTATATATTTTCTAAATATTATACTTTATTCTCATTTTTTTTTCAAGTATATGAAGCTTTACTCTTTTGAATAAATGCTAACAGAACGTCGCTGTTTTCATATAAATTTTTTCACTTATCCGTAAATATCAATTTTTTACTTTTATTTTTTCTGAAAATATGTTACAATTATTAAAAATATTGTTCAGAGGGAAAATATGATTGCAGATCTTAAGAAAATAAATAAATATTATAACGGTAACCATATTCTAAAAGATGTTGATTTTACTGTTGAGGATAACGACAGGATAGGACTTATCGGGAAAAATGGCTGCGGAAAGTCCACTCTTTTAAGAATTCTGACGGGAATTGAAGCTCCTGATAAAAACCCGACGGACGACGGCGCCGTATCTATAACTAAAAGTGCGTCAATAGGATTTTTGCAGCAGAACAGCGGCCTTGACAAAACCAATACCATTATTTTGGAGATGAAATCGGCGTTCGCAAGGCTTTATTCGGTATATGACGAGATGAAAACGCTTGAACAGGCGATGGCGGCTGAAATTTCTCACGAATCGGAAGAATTCAATGATATTTCGTCCGAATATGCAAGGCTTTCGGCTTATTTTGAAGCAAATGAAGGCTATCTTATTGAAGTAAAAATAAAAACTGTTCTCAACGGAATGGGGTTTGCCCCAGAAAGGTATGATACCGTTATTTCTGCGCTCAGCGGGGGAGAAAAAACACGTCTTGCGATAGCAAAGCTTCTCCTTGAAAACCCGAATCTTCTCATTCTTGACGAGCCGACAAACCATCTTGATTTCAGAACGGTTCAGTGGCTTGAGGATTACCTCAAGGATTATAAAGGCGCTTTGCTGATTGTTTCACACGACAGGTATTTCCTTGACAGGCTTGTGTCGTCTGTTGCCGAAATAGAAAACGGAAAGCTTATACGATATAAGGGCAACTATACCGCTTTTGTGAAGCAAAAAGAAATGGCTGTCACAAGACAGCTTAAAGAATATGAGCTTCAGCAGGAAAAAATCGCGCATATGCAGGAGTATGTTGATAAAAATCTTGTACGAGCCTCCACTTCAAAAAGCGCAAAAAGCAGAATTAAGGCGCTTGAGCATATGGAACTTATAGATAAGCCTGTTTTATCAGAAAAGGAAGCAAGCATAAGATTTGAATACGACATTATTCCTCCCAAAGATGTTCTCACGGTCGGAAGCGTTGAGCTTGCGGTGGGTGAGGAACATAAAATATTATGCGAAAACGTTAGCTTTGAGATAAAAAGAGGAGAAAAAACGGCGGTAGTCGGTCCGAACGGAATAGGGAAATCCACGCTTTTAAAAGTAATTCAGAATAAAATCCCTCATTTAAGGGGAAGAGTTGACTGGACGAAAAATATAAAAATAAGCTATTTTGAGCAGGAAAATTCCCAGCTAAACCTGAATAATACGGTTGTTGAGGAAATCCACGGAAGATACCGTTTTATGACGGAGCAGGAAGTACGCTCAATTCTCGGACGCGTAAGGCTGACGGGCGAAAACGTGTTTAAAAAAGTCAGCGTTATAAGCGGAGGAGAGCGCGCAAAGCTTTGCTTTGCGATAATGATGCTTGAAAGAGGAAATGTTCTTATTCTCGACGAGCCGACAAACCACCTTGATCTTTCTTCAAAAGAGGTTCTCGAAAAAGCGCTTGACGAATATGACGGAACCGTTATTTTTGTATCGCACGACAGGTATCTTTTAAACAGAATTTCCACTAAAATTATTGAAATAACCGAAAATGGAACAGAAACTTTTAACTGCGGCTTTCAGGAGTACATGGATATAAAAAAAGAGCGCGAATTAAGTGAAGCTCAGATAATTCAGGAAAGCAAGCAAAAATTGTCCGATAAGACGACTAAGGCATACAGAAATAAAGAACAGAGAAGCATTGATGCACAGCGTAAAAAGCGCATAAAAGAGCTTGAGGAAAGTATTCATCATGCGGAAATAGAAGCTTCACAGCTTCAGGAGGAAATGACACTGCCCGAAATTTACGGGGACTATCAGCTTATGAATGATAAATGCAGAGAGGCGGAAAGTGTTAAAAATTTAATAGCCGAGCTAACCGATGAATGGCTGATTTTATGTGAAGAATAATTAAATATTTGAAAAAAGTTCGTAAATATGCTATAATATATTGAAACTGAAAAATGGAAAGGCATAAAAATGAAACCTGTAAAATATATTTTAATAATAACGCTGATACTTTTTGCTTTTGTCTTTATAGTAAATATTCCCTCAATGAAAAAGAATAATGACAATTCTTCACAGACAAGTGAAACAACTTCTGAAACCACGACACAGACGACAGAGGTAACCTCGTCAACACCTATAATGGTAGGGGGAGATCCCGTGGAAACTACAACAACAGCACTGAAGGAATCAATGGCGGTTGACAACGAATGGGCTTTATTCCTTATAAATCAGAAAAATCCGCTGCCCGAGAATTATTCAATAACTACCGAAAAAGTTTATGCACAATATGTTATGGATTCAAGATGTGCTTCATATATGAAGAATATGATTGCCGATGCAAAAAAAGACAACGTGAATTTAAGCGTTATATCATCATACAGAACAATTGAATATCAAAAAAATCTTCTCGATAAAGAAGTTCAGGCATTTAAAAATCAAGGCTTGTCGGATGACGAAGCGTATGTAAAAGCTACAGAGGGTGTTGCCGTTCCGGGACAGAGCGAGCATAACGCCGGTATTTCCGCCGATATGCTTGAAGAGGGAAATTATACTCTTTCCGAGGGCTTTGAAAAAACCCCCGAATTTAACTGGCTGTCGGAGCATGCCAACGAATACGGCTTTATTCTTCGCTATCCTAAAGGCAAAAAGGATGTAACGGGAATTTATTATGAGCCTTGGCATTATCGCTTTGTGGGGATTTATCATGCTACAAAAATAAAAGAAAGTGGACTTTGTCTTGAAGAATATATAGAAAGCTTAAAGCAATAAAATACTGTATTAAAAATAAAAAACAGCAGTGGTTACTGCTGTTTTTTGAATTAATTACATACGTCCGGCTTTTTTGTTTCCGTGCTTTGCTTTACCTTCAATTTCGGGAACAGGCTTTTCGTCGTTTTTAGGAATGTTCATTCGCTTGTTGCTTTCGGTTGAGATATTTTCCTCCGGGTCGGGGCGCTTCATACCTTTCTTAGCCATAAATCCTCCTTTTAAACATCATTGTTTTTAATGGATTTTTTCTTAGCATTGCTGTTATGGTTTTGAGCTTCTTTGGTTAAGGGAGTTTGATTATTGCTTTTTTCAGCCCTTGCCTTTTTGTTATCAGGTTGACTGTCTTTGGGCATTTTCATCACCACCTTTTGCATTTATTATTATATATTTTTTTACGATTATTCACACATATATTTACGATTATCAACGCTGCGGCAGGGAGATAAAAATGAAAGCTGTAATTTTCGATATGGACGGGCTTATGATAGATTCCGAAAGGCTTATTACAAAAGCAATGATTAATACAGGCAGACTTTTCGGATATGATAACATAAAAATTCTCTGTGAAAAATCTACTGGTGTCACATCGGCGGAAACTAAAAGAATCTTTCTTGAACACTTGGGTGAAGATTTTCCCTATGATGAATTTCTTAAAACCGCAAAGGAAAGCTATCTGAAGGATATTGAAGAAAACGGACTTCCCACTAAGAAAGGACTTTTTGAGCTTCTTGATTTTCTAAAGGAAAATAAATTTTCTCTTGCGGTTGCAACCTCGACAAGAGAAGTTACGGCTCTAAAAAACCTTGAGCGGATTAATGCCGTACATTATTTTGACTGTATAATCTGCGGGGATAAGGTTGAAAAGAGCAAGCCTGACCCTGAAATTTATCTTAAAGCGGCGGAAATGCTTACCGTTGAACCTGAATTCTGCTATGTTTTAGAGGATTCTTATAACGGCATAAAAGCAGCATATCGTGCGGGGATGAGGCCGATTATGATACCAGATCTTCTTCCGTTTAACGAAGAGATCAGCCCGTTTGTATATAAAAAATGTGATTCTCTTTCAGATGTAATTGAAATAATAAATAATGTCTACTAAATAATTCGCTTTGCGAATTATTTGTGCAGAAATCTGCACAAATTTAATTGTAAAGGCTTTGTAGAGCCTTTACAATTAAATTCAGACATTTCTTTATGTCACAATGAACAGATTTTCAAAGAAAATCTTAAGACAAAGTGCACGACAAAAGAGCTGAATTTTAAAAAAGCCTTGCCTTTGTCTTTTCAAAAACGCTGTTTTGTCGCTTTGCGACAGCGTTTTTGAATTGTTCATTGGACATTAAATAGTAAAAAAATAACGTGCGGCAGGTAATTTCCAGCCGCACGTTTTTTATATATTTAGTTCTTTCTTTTAAAATCTACACTTTATTTTTGAATAACGACTTTATACTCTTTGCTTGAAATATCTTTATCTGCAAGAAGATTGTTATATTCTTCAAAGCTGTTGAAATAGTATACATCATTATCTTCGGTGACAATATATCCATATGAATTTACAGCAATTTCTTCAGTATGCTTTTGATTGTATCCCTTAGCTTTATTGTATAAACTTTCGGCAATTGAAGAATATTCCTCGGGAACAGCATATTCACTTCCGTTAATGTTCATGGTGTATACGATTTTACCCATATAGTTTGGCTGAACAACTTTTGCAAGCTCCTCAATTTCTGGATATTCCTGGGATATCGTTTCAGTATAATAGTTTTCGGCTTCTTTATTAAATCTAGTTATAAATGTAATTTCATCAGTGTTATTTTGGGTGATACTAATAATTTTTGTTGCGATAGGATCAAATTTATTACTGAGGAAAAGATTTATATCATGCTTTTCTAAAAATTTAATAACATTCGGATAATTCTCATTTATCGGTATATTTATATTTGAAAGTCCCATAAATCCCAGAAAAGGCTTTGACGGGGTATAAAATTCTTCGGGAGAAATTGATTTCATATCTGTAGATAAAGCTGTAAGCATTTCTTCAACCTCGGTCATATTTTTAAAATCAATATTCTGAGGCTGTTCACTAAAATTATAAAATGAGATTTCAGAATAATTTTCCAGTGTAATCATTTTAAATATGCTGCTTCGTATACTCTGAATACGCTGATCAATATATTCGTCAGAAAGCTCAATATCCGATAAATTTTTAAGAACATCTGAATTTACACTGTATTCTCTTGTCAATTGCGCGCCGCTTTTAAGATTATACTTTATCTTAACAAAAGTTGCGCGGTAATCGGCAGAGTTATACTTATTCATGTAACTGGTTGCTTTGGGCGTATCAACATCATTTTCTGCCTTTTTTTCTTCTTTGTATAGGTCAAGCACATCTGAATGCATTGATATTACATTGGATATAGCATCTTTTTCTTTCAGCTTAACAGCTGAACTTTCATAGCTCTCGAATATTCCCGGATAATCCAATTCCACTGACGAAATTTGTGAAGCTTTAGGAATTTGATAAACCATCCCAAAACCATCTGTAAAATCCATAATAGATATTACTATGAGTACACAAATCATTGTTATAGCATAACGTATTGCGCTCAGCCAGACTTTTTTAAATCCGCGGTTTGTTATAACCTCAAGAATTAAATATACAATGGCACTGAAAATAATAAGCGGTACAATATTTCCTGACGATCTGTCAAATATAAATATAGAGGATATGGTGAAGGTTATACAGGTAATAACTATATAGTAGAAAAGCTTATACACGAACGGTTTTGAAACATCCTCGGCTTTTCTGTTTTTGTATAAAAACCATGAGCTTATCGCATAGATAAGGGTAACAATTATGAACGGTATAAGCCAGCCTGTATAGAATGAAAAGTTGTTATCTCCGTTATAATCAAGAAGATAGTATGCTATCCCGATAACTCCGCCGATAGGACTTGTTTTTGTCAGAACAGGTATTATTGAGTTTTCAAAATTTATTCCGTATAAATTTCCCAATAAGAGGTATCCGCCGGCAGCAATTATTCCGGGAATAAGAAGATTTAATCCGAGAGTATACGCAATTGCTTCAAAAAAGCTTCCGCAGCACGAAATTGTGAATACCGCAAGTGCATAGACCATAAGCATTATAAAAAATCCGCCGATAATAAGCTTAACAACGAGGTCATTTATTGAAGAGAAGCCGTTTAGCTGACCGGCAAATTCAGACCAGTCCTTTACCACAATACTTCCGATAAATGAAATTATCATTGAAACAATCCCCGACATCAGAAACGGTGCGAGATAGCTTATTGCTCCGCTTAAAAAATCACTTGTAAAACGCTGTCTTGTTGTAAGAGGGAGCGACATAACCATATCGACATTTGATTTTTTATATAGATACGAAAAATTGCCCATTGCAATAACTATACCGATAAGCACGGCGGCAGCGGTTGCAAAAACGCCTACGGCAATATATATTTCGGGAGAATTAGGATATGGGGGAAGAGCATTTTCAGCTAAAAGTCCCTGCGTATAAAGCATATATGCGGCATTATATTTTTCCTGAGCCTTTAAATAGATTATCATATTTATCAGTATTACAGGAGCTGAAATAAGATTAAGAATCAGTGCAACGACAGAAATTCTGATGTTGCTTTTAATTTTATAGAACATATTTGTATAAGTATTATCAGTTAATTTCTGTGCAGTCATATCCCAATCCCTCCATTTCATAAATAAATATTTCTTCAAGTGTCAGCGGAATTATGTCAAGAACCAAAGGCTTTTTGATATTCAGCTTTGATTTTATTTCTTCCTCATCGCCCTTGATTATAAGATAAGTCAGGCTCTGATTTCTTTCATAATGAAGAACCTCAAGGTCGCTGAATGCATCTTTGTCGTAATCAATCGCAAATGCAGCCTGTACTTTATGAATGTTTCCTTTTACACTGTCAAGGTCGCGGTTGAAAATTATTTTCCCCTTATGCATAAGAGCGACGGTATCGCATACCTCGTTGATTTCTTTAAGATTATGACTTGAAATTATTGTTGTAAGTTTTCTGTCAAGCATTGCATCAACCAGCATACGTTTGACAATAATTCTCATTGTAGGGTCAAGTCCGTCAAATGCTTCGTCTAAAAGGAGATAATCTGTCTGGCATGAAAGTCCGATGATAACGACAGCCTGACGCTTCATCCCTTTTGAGAACTGGTCAATTCGCTTGTCTGAAGGAAGCTTAATTGTATTTTTTAGTTTTTCAAAAATTTCTTCCGAAAATTTCGGATAAAATCGTTTGTAAAAATCCTTTAATTCGATTAATGTAAATCTGCTGAACTGAATAGTTTCATCATTGATAAAAAATACTTTTTCCTTTACGGAAACATTGTCAAAAATAGGCTCACCGTCAATATGCGCATCGCCGGCTTCCTGCTTGTAAATTCCCGAAAGAATTCTTAAAATTGTGGATTTACCCGCTCCGTTGGAGCCTAGTAGTCCAAACGCGGTGCCCTCTGGTATAGTTAAATCTATATTGTCAAGAGCGACAAAATCATCAAAGCGTTTGGTTAAACCTTTTAACTCAATCATCTCTGTTCTCCTTCTCGTTTGTTGAGCCGTTCTATAAGTTCGACTATTGTTATTTCCACGTTAACGGCCTCGGTTACTGCTGTGTCAAAGTTTGTGAATGCTTTTTCCTTTATCGAGCTTTTGTCTATTTTGGCGACAAAGCTTCCGCGTCCTGCAAGAGAATAGATAATCCCGTCATGCTCTAACTGCTGATATGCCTTTGAAACCGTGTTCGGATTTACCCCGATATCCTTTGCGAGAATTCTTACGCTCGGAATCTGATCATTCGGTTTAAGTTCCTTTTTCATTATAAGCTCAACGATCTTTTTATAAAGCTGTTCATAAATAGGGGTTCTGCTTTGCAAATCAATGCTGTACATATATTTCCTCCTTTCAGAAGCGGTGTATCATGGGTAATATGTGTAATATTTATTATAATACAGTTATAACAGATATAATAGATTTTGTCAATAGTTTAAGCATATGTTTAAAATTTATTTATCATTTTGCTCATTGACGATAAAAATATTTGTATATATAATATATATTGGAGTAAATTTTTAAAATTACAAAAGCTAGAAAGGTTGCTGCTTTTATGAGAAAAACCAAAATCGTCTGCACTATGGGGCCTTCGACTGATGATGAAGATATTTTAAGGAATTTAATGCTTTCGGGTATGAATGTTGCCCGTTTTAATTTTTCGCACGGTGACTATGAAATGTTTAAAAAGCGTTTCGAACAGGTTAAAAAACTTCGTGAGGAGCTTGATCTTCCTATTGCGACAATGCTTGACACAAGAGGTCCTGAAATTCGTTTAGGAAAGTTTGCCGATAATAAAGCCGTTGAAATAAAAGCAGGAAATACCTTTACGCTCACAACAAAAGATATTATTTGTACAAGTGAAATAGCATGTGTTAATTTTGAAAAGTTACCTGATGACGTTTCAATCGGGACAATGATATTGATAAACGACGGACTTGTTTCTATGAAAGTTGAAAAAATAGCCGATACCGAAATAATCTGCAGAGTTATTGACGGCGGAACACTTTCAAATAATAAGGGCGTAAATGTCCCCGGCGTATGTCTTTCCATGCCGTATTTAAGCGACAAGGATATGTCTGACCTTGAATTTGGTTCAAAAATGGGCTTTGATTTCATTGCCGCAAGCTTTGTGCGTTCTTCGGCTGACATAAATTATCTTAGAAAATTCACTCATTCTCTCGGCTGGTACACTCCGAGAATTATTTCAAAGATTGAAAATATGGACGGGGTAAACAATATCGACGAGATTATAGAGGTTTCTGACGGAATAATGGTTGCAAGAGGAGATATGGGCGTTGAAATTCCTTTTGAGCTTATTCCCTCCATTCAGAAAAGCATAATTTCAAAAGGTTATAGATCCGGGAAACAGGTTATTACAGCCACTCAGATGCTTGAATCAATGATTACAAACGCACGTCCTACCCGTGCCGAAATAACAGACGTTGCAAATGCAATATACGACGGAACAAGCGCGATTATGCTGAGCGGTGAAACAGCTGCCGGTCTTCATCCAGTCGAGGCGGTAAGGACAATGGCGCTTATTGCCGAAACCACCGAAAAAGATATTAACTATGTTTCCCGCTTTTCAAAATGGGAAAGCGACGCTAATAAGACGATAACTAACGCAATTTCTCATGCGACAGTAACAACCGCACACGACCTTAACGTAAAGGCTATTATTACGGTTACAAAAACAGGCTCAACGGCAAGAATGATATCTAAATTCCGTCCGCTTTCACCGATTATCGGCTGTACGACAAACGAAACGGTATGCAGACAGATGAATCTTTCATGGGGAGTTTCGCCTATTATGTGCGAGGAAAAGGAAAACACCGACGAGCTTTTTGACCACGCAATTGATATGGCTGAAAAGCACGGGCTTGTGGAAAAGGACGACCTTGTTGTAATTACGGCGGGAATTCCACTCGGAATTTCGGGAACGACAAATATGCTGAAGGTTCATATGGTAAAAGGCTTAGATAAAAAAGGATAAGGTCTTGACAGCAGTATTTTTATAATGTATAATTAATATATAAATTAAATAAGGGGAGCTTTTGTTAAAGGCTGAGAGGGAACTGTAAGTTCCGACCCACAACCTGATTCGGATAATGCCGACGTAGGATAATAGTATTTTCTATGAAGAACTAAGCCTCAGGTGAAATAACCTGAGGCTTTTTTAATTTTCTGTAATGGTTGTCCCTTAATAAAAAAGGAGAAATTTAAAATGACAAACTCAAAAACCCGCTGCCTTGTTGAAGGCGCAATAATGATAGCTTTAGCTGCTGTTTTAAGCTACATACGCATTATTAAACTGCCTTGGGGCGGCTCAATCACATTGCTTTCAATGCTGCCGATTGTAATTTTCAGCATTAAGCGAGGAGTCAAGCAGGGACTTGTAGCGGCGTTAATATTCTCATTAATTCAGCTTGGACAAGGCATAATTGACGGCTTATTCGGATGGGGACTTACAGTCGGAATGCTTATTGCGTGCATATTTATTGACTATATCGGTGCATATACCATAATCGGTATCGGCGGTATTTTCAGGAATAAAGGTCTTGCGGGCTGGGTTGGCGGTACGGCGCTTGCAATATTCATCAGATTTTCATTTCATTTCATAAGCGGCATAGTTATCTGGAAGTCATACGGCGAGCTTTGGAGCGGCTTCTCAACTGATAACAGCTATCTTTACAGCCTGCTTTACAACGGCGCATATATGCTCCCCGAATTAATATTTACCGTTGTCGGTGCGGCAATTCTGTTTAAAATTCCTCAGATAAAAAAGCTAATTGTATCTGAAAACTAAAGCTCCATAGACTTTTCCTTAAGAATACGCCCTTCCTTGAGAAGTGAATTTAAGGTTTCCGAATCGCTACTTTCAAGCGCATTTTTATAGTCGTTAAGATTATCAATAATCAACGATATTTCAGAGATAAGATTTTCTTTATTCAAAAGGAAAAGCGAAGTCCACATATTTTCGTTAAGCCTTGCAACCCTCGTCAAATCCTTAAAGCTCCCGGCACTGAAGCCTGACTGCTCCTGAGCGGTCGGGCTTTTTATATATGCACTCGAAACTATGTGCGCAAGCTGTGAGGTATATGAAATAATTCTGTCATGCTCCTCGGGAGTGGTTACAACCACTTTTTTAAAGCTAAGCTGATAAGCGAGATTTCTAACAATAGATATTTTTTCTTCGTCTGCATTTTCGTCGGGGGTAAGAATAAGGCTTGCGTTTTCAAAAAGTTCCGGAACTGAATAGTCAAAGCCGGAAAACTCACGCCCCGCCATAGGGTGAGCGCCGATAAAGGTAACGCCGCATTTTAAAAGCTTTTCGGATACTTTTTCGGTTATGGCTTTTTTAATTCCGCACGAATCAATGACAATACTGCCTCTTTTGAATTTTTCGCAGTTATTAAGAATAAATTCAATTGTCGCTTCGGGATAAAGACAGATGATCGTCAGATCGCTTTGCGAAACATCTTCTGCCTTATCAATGATCGCTTTTTGAGCTATTGCGGAGTGAATCACATCACTGTTTATATCCATCCCATAGCATTTATGCTCTGTCATGCGGGAAATCACCTTACAGAATGAACCGCCTATAAGTCCTAAGCCGACTACCGTTATATTCATATACTCACCTTTTTATATTTTATTGCTTTAAAGTATACCAGCATTGATAAAAAAAGTCAATGATATAAAAACAGGGCATCACAATTAAGTGATGCCCTATGATTTAAATGAAATTAGTTCTGAGGACCGATATAATCCGAACTGTCAAATGCAAGTATCGGAAGGAAAATGAATGAAAGTAAAATAAGTCCTGCAGCGAACCCGCCGCCCTTTCCGAATGCCTGTGCAAGCTTTACATATGTAATGATAAGAATTACAAAATTTACAAATGGGATTAATGTGAGCAAGAACAGCCAGCCGTTACCCCATGTAATCTTGAATAATACATATGTGATGGATAAAGGACCAAGACATGACCAGCCCGGTTCGCCAGCCTTAACAAGTATCTTCCTTATATCAATAACGTAAAAAACGATTAGTG
>Ga0116170_10000864_pt1 | contig 31783 bp, 16 predicted proteins | sample AD_JPNHW1_MetaG_FD_89797 | JGI IMG/M metagenome (GOLD analysis project Ga0116170, IMG submission 89797) | Active sludge microbial communities of municipal wastewater-treating anaerobic digesters from Japan - AD_JPNHW1_MetaG | ecosystem: Engineered > Bioreactor > Anaerobic > Digestate | place... | reverse complement strand
CGATCCCACCCCGCCTGCCCACTCGCCCCGCCCTTCGCCGAAATCGATTTCGATTTCGTTATTTGCAGTGCATCCACTAAGACAAATAAAAACAATATCGCCTGCCTGCTATCGCCCGCTCACCCACACCCCATTCCCGAAATTATTGCACTGTTTCGAAAAAAAACTTGACAGAGGTTATAAAAAATGCTATTTTGAAAGGCGAGATCGAAAACGATTTCGGCCTAATCAACTTTTCCCCACCCGTTCTACCCTTGCCGCCCGGAAGGTGATGATCACTCTCAAAGACATTGCTCTAGCCGCCCATTGCTCGGCTGCAACCGTCTCCAAGGCCCTTAACGGCCGCCCCGATGTCGCCGAAGCCACCCGGCAGCGCATCCTCACCATCGCCAGAGAACACAATTTCCACCCCAACGCCCTCGGCAAAGCCCTCAAAAAGAAAATCACCGAAAATATCGGCGTCATCTTTTGCCGCGAACAGCTGCCCCTCTCCCTCAATCCCTTCTATTCACGCGTCCTCGAAGGGATCGAAGCCGAACTCGCGGTCAGTAACTATAGCCTCGTCCTCCACCTTTTGCCCGAAGGCCATACCGCCGCCATCCCTAAAATGATCCGCGAACACCAGGTCGACGGCCTTATCCTTATCGGCGTGCTGCAACAGCAGTTTATCGATCAGCTCGCCTCCCTCGCCATCCCGACCGTCCTGGTCGACCCCAAAATAACCGGCAACACCTTCTCGCAGGTCCTCATCGACAACGAACATGGCGCCTTCCAGGCGGTGCAATTCCTCATCGACCATGGCCACCAGCGCATCGGTTTTATCTCCGGTGACCTTGACCGCCTCAGCTTCCGCCAGCGCTTCGATGGCTATTGCAAGGCCCTCGAGTTCGCCCGCTTCCCCTTCCGCAACGAACTGGTGTGCACCGGCGGACTCGAAAAGGGCTACGACCATGTCAGTGCGCTCCTCGATCAGCCTGAGCCGCCGACCGCCATATTTGCGGCCAACGATATCAACGCTATCTATGGCTACAAGGCCATCAGCGACCACGATCTCCGCGTCCCCGAAGATCTCTCCATCATCGGATTCGACGACATTGAATTGGGCAAGATGATCTCTCCGCCCCTCTCGACCGTGCGCGTCTACAAGGAACAAATGGGATCGATCGCGGTGCGCACGCTCTTCAAGGTTTTAAACCACGAAATAACCGAGCCGGTCACCACGCTGGTGCCCACCCGGCTCATTGAACGGGAATCCGTGGCCATTTGCATCACGGCATGAGGCACAGGCCAGGTTGCGGATGGCCGCACAAGTTCCATGACGGCGCAAAACGCTGCATCGGAAGGAGGTGAAGCACTCGCACGTTGAGTTGTGAAGCAACGGAGCAGTTCCCCTTATCAACTGGTTGTCTCACTTTTCCTAATCGTATCAGGAGGCAAGCATGAAACTGTTTTCAAAAATGATGGTTGTGGTCTCCGCGATTCTGCTGCTGGGCAGCATGGCCTTCGCTCAGGTTCAGTTCGACTTTGAGAGCAGCGCCACCGGCACGCAGAATTGGGGCATCTGGTGGGGCAATGCTGGCACCGCCCTCGCCCAGGCCGCTGATCCCTCCGGCCGTTCGGCGGGCGTCCTCAAGCTCTCCTGCACCGCCGCTACCGGCGATGGTAAGGCTGCCATCGGCGTCGATCCGCTGCCGCTGGGCTGGACCTCGGCGCTGCAGCAGGGCGCCAAATTCTTCACCGTCGATCTCTTTTTGCCTGCCGATTTCCCCGATTCCGCCCAGGTCAAGCTGTGGGCCCAGATCGCCGAAGGCTCCTGGCAGTGGACCGATTACAAATGGTCGGTCGCCGGTGAAGGCATGCATTGCAAAGCCGGCCAGTGGGTTACCCTGCACTATCCCGTCCTTGGGATGATGGAAGCCTATGCCAATTTTCAGCCCTGGCTGAAAATCAAGGGCGGCATCGAAGTCTATTTCCCGAGCGACAAGAGCTCCAGCCCGACCTGGAGTGGCGACATCCTCATCGATAATTTCGCTCTCGTGGGCGTTGAGCCCGTCGTCGTCGCCGACTTTAAAACCAGCCAGGCCAATTTCGGCAAGTATTGGGGCGATGCCCTGACCTCGGTCTCGATCGAGTTCGATCCCAATGATGCCACCAATGAGGTCTTCGTACTCAATTGCGATGCCTCCGTAGGTGACACCAAGGCCGCCATCGGCACCGATCCGGTCGATTTCGGCTGGGCTTCCGCCACCGCTGAAGGCGCCTACTTTGCTACCTACCGCATCTACATCCCCGCCGATTTTCCGACCAATGCGGTCGTCAAGACCTGGATGCAGGTCGCTGAAGGCTCCTGGCAGTGGACCGATTACAAATTCTCCGTCGCTGGTGAAGGCGAGCATTTCAAAGCCGGCCAGTGGAACACCATTTATTACCCCGTCAAGAATGCCATGGAAACCTGGCCCAATTTCCAGCCCTGGCTGAAGGTCAAGGGCGGCCTCGAGATCTACTTCGGCGCCGGTCAGACCTGGAAGGGCCAGATCCTGATGGACGACTACTCCCTGCAAACTCTTCAGGTAGGCGACAAATGGGTGGTCGGCAGCTGGGACAAAGCCTCCGGCGGTCTGCAGGGCTTTGCCAATAATGGCTGGGGTGCTGGCCTGGTTGGCGTCGCCCAGGGTGCTGATCCCTCCGGCCGTACCGCGGGCGTCCTGGTGACCGACTGGGATTTCAGCAAAGCGCTCGCCGGCAGCAAGAAGGGTTCCTTCGACAATACCAACATCAATCTCGGCTGGGCGACCAAGACCGACACCGGCGCCACCGCCATCACCATGGACGTCTGGGTTCCCGCCGATGCTCCGCTCGGCGCGCAGATTTCGATCTTCGCCATGGACCATGTCTCCTGGACCTGGACGGAGAAATCCTTCTTCACGAGCGACTCCACCTTCAAGCCGGGCACCTGGAATACGATGACCTATGATGTGCTCAATTATGTCGGCGCCGGCCAGATCGATCCTACCTCGGTTCTTACGGTAGGCTGCCAGATCTACTACAATGTCGACAATGACTGGGCCGGCAAGATCTATTTCGACAACTTTACCCTGGTCGGCATCAAAGCCCCCGAGGGCAAGGTGGTTTCTCCGGCCATCGCCGGCGCTATCGATACCTTCAGTGGCCCTGGCGTGACCTACAATTATTTCAACATCACCTGGACGGACAACGAAATCGGCACCGAGACCTATAATGTCTACATGGCCAAGTCGCCGATCACCAATGTCACCGCGCCTGGTGTGGTGCTCATCGGCGATGCGATCCCCCACGGCACTCAGTATTACGCCTATCGCCCGTGGTCCAAGACCAGTGAGCCGGTAACCCTCTATTTCGCCGTGACGGGCGTTGCTGCCGACGGCACCGAAATGGACCTCACCGATAAATCCACCTTTGGCCCGCTCACCTGCAACACCAGTGTCACGGCCAAGGCCTATTACGTCGCGGATTTCGCCAGCAAATTTTCGCTGGACGGCCTGGATAACGAGTTCACCGATTACAAGCAGTTCGGGCTCAAGGCCGAGCGTCACAATGGCACGGATACCACCGGCTGGACCCCGGCTTCCACGGACATGAGCTGGAATGCCACCTTCGTGATCGATGATAATTATCTCTACATCTCCGCCGATGTCACCGATGACGATCTCAATGCCAACGGCAGCGAGCCCGTGGTTTCCGGCAGCCAGGCGTGGATGGGCGATGCCCTCGAGTTCTACCTTGGCTTCTACAACGCCGTGCTGGAACCGCCCCACAAGTACAAGGATGTGGATCTGGCTGGTACCGGCGACTGGCGCATCGGCTTCACGGCCTGGGGCACCACGCAGAAGAGCGGTTCCTCTGATTACGAGTTCCCGGGTGTCGAGCGCACGGTTTACCAGAAATTCACCGGCGATGGCTATATCATCGAAGTCCGCATCGCCCTTGATTCTCTGGCCAAGGGCGGCAATCTCCAGGTCGTCGACGGGATGATGATGCCGCTGCGTATCGACGGCACCGATCTCGATCCCTCCAAGGGCGATACCGGCCGTACGCTGTGGACCGGCTGGGGCAACCAGGGTAATTCCAACGACTGGATGCGTCCGGCGACCTTCGGATTCCTCCAGGTCGTGGGCGGCCCGACCGCGGTCGAGACGGCCCCGGTTCAGCCCCTGGTCTTCGAGCTGAAGAACAACTATCCGAACCCCTTCAACCCCGTCACCACGATCTCGTACCAGGTGGCGAAGAGCTCGCAGGTCCGGATCGCGGTTTTTGACCTGCTCGGCAAGGAAGTGGTCACCCTGGTCGATGGCCAGATGGCGGCCGGTTCCCATAGCATCTCCTGGAATGGCCAGAATCACGCTGGTCAAGCGGTCAGCAGCGGCGTCTATTTCTGCCGCATGATCACTCCGGAGTATTCGCACATTCTCAAGATGACGCTTCTCAAGTAGTCTTTCCTGTGGATGGGGCGGCCTGACTGCCGCCCCATCCAATTTTATCGGCCGTTCTTTTTTGCATGGGGGGAGGCCAGCCGGCGCAGGGATAGGGGCGCTGCCGGGATACAGCCGCCGCAGGGGCGGGCTGTACCGCGGCAGATCTCATGATCCGCTTCAGGCAGGCCAACTGTATCACGCCTTAATCAGCTGGAGGTAGTATGCTGCAACGCTTTGCCATCCTCTTGCTTCTGCTCTCCCTCTGCGCCCTGGTACTGACGGCGCCGCTCATGGCGGGGGAGACGGGCAAGATCGCCGGAAGGGTGACCGATGCTGCAAACGGTCAGCCCCTCATCGGCGCCAACGTCATGATCATCGAGCGCCTCGATGCCGGCCGCACGATCGCCCTGACGGGATCTGCCATTCAGGGTGCCGTGACCGATCCCAACGGTGAATACTATATCATCAACATCAAGCCCGGGATCTATACGGTCAAATTCGTCTACATCGGCTATCAGGCGGTCAACAAGACCCAGGTCACCGTCAGTGTCGATCTCACGACCAAGGTGGACTGCCGGCTCTCCACTACGGTGCTGGAGAGCGGGGAATCGATCGACATTATCGCCGACCGGGTGCAGGTGCAGAAGGATCTGACCTCTTCGCAGGTCTCCTTCGGCGCGGACAAGATCGATCAGCTGCCGGTGCGCAGCGTCAATGAGCTGGTCAACCTTCAGGCCGGCGTGGTCACCGACGACAGTGGTAACCTGCATATCCGCGGCGGCCGCACCAGCGAGATCACCTACATGGTCGATGGCGTCAAGGTGGTCGATCCCCTCAGCCGCTCGGCCGGCATCAGCATCGACGACCAGGCGATCCAGGAGCTCAAGACCATCACCGGTACCTTCAATGCCGAATACGGCCAGGCACTCTCCGGTGTGGTCAATATTGTCACCAAACAGGGCAGCGACCAGTTTCACATCAATGCCACAGGCTACCTCGGCGATCACCTCAGCTTTGACGATGGCACCTACTACGTCATGAGCAACGCCGCCTGGGCCGACGCCGCAGCGCGTGCCCTGACCCGCGGCGGCAACTTTATTTTCTACGATTTTGGCAAGGTCAATCCCTTCAGCTCCAGCGCCCAGGCGACCAAACCCTGGCTGACGAAAAAGGCCTACCTCAACAACTACGACCCGACGACGAATACCGATTTCCAGGTCAATATCTCCGGTCCCATTCCCCTGACCCAGAAGCGTCTGACCTACTTCATCTCGGGACGCTATCAGAACAGCCCAAGCTTTACCCAGGGCGTTCGCTATTTCATGCCGTGGGGATTCCGTTCCCCCGCGGGCGACACCGTGCACACTTTCGCCAGGGCCGACAACGCGATGGTCCCCCTGGGCTGTTACAAGGGCTATTCCTCTCAGGCCAAATTCTTCCTCGATGCCTCCTCCAAGCTCAAGCTTTCCTACGGCCTCTATTACAATTACGACCGCAGCTACGGCGTGGGCTGGGATTACAAATATGTGCCGGATGCCGGCAAGCACTATAATACCCGCAGCCAGACGCATATTTTTTCGGCCAAATACATCGCCTCCAAGAGCACTTTTATCGATTTCAAGGCCAACTATTACAACAAGGACCACAAGAATTTTCTCTACGAAGATCCCTACGATTATCGCTATATGCCGACGCAGTCGGCGATGATCGAGCAGTATGTCTACGGTCGCAGCGCCGAGGATGACATCTCGGTGATCACCCGCACCAATGACTTTACCTATTTCGGGAATTCCACCGATATCGGCAAGAACGACGTCTCCTACTATAATTTCAGCCTTGATCTGACCAGCCAGCTCAACAAACGCCATCTCGTCAAGATGGGCGCAGCGACGACCCTGAACGATCTGCGCAATGACTGGTATCAGCTGCAATTTTCCGATGTCACTTTCCGCCCGATCGTCCCGGCCGAAAGCTCGCCCTATCACGTCAAGTACGGGGCCAAACCCAAGGAACTTTCAGCCTATATCCAGGACAAAATCGAATTCAACGAACTGATCATCAATATCGGTTTGCGTTATGATTATTTTGATCCGGACGGCCGTATCCTCGCCGATCCCATGGATCCGCAAATCTACTCGCCCTTCAAGATGGATCATATCTATCGCAACTATTCCCCCGCCACGCCCGACAGTGAGCTGGTCCAGTACACCGTAGCCGAACGGGAAAAGTTCTGGTGGAAAAAGGCCGGCGCAAAATCGCAGCTTTCACCCCGCTTCGGCCTCTCCTTCCCGATCACCGACAAAGGGGTGATCCATTTCAGCTACGGCTGGTTCTTCCAGAACCCGCAGATGAGCTATCTCTACGACAATCCCAATTTCTGGATCACCGGCGCCGGTGCCAGCAACCTGGTGGGCAACGCCGACCTCAATGCGGAGCGCACGGTCATGTACGAGCTTGGCCTGCAGCAGCAGCTCTCGGATAACCTCTATCTGCACCTGACCGGCTTTTATCGGGACATCCGCGACTGGCTGGGCACCGGCGAGCCGATCGATACCTATCAGGGCATGACCTACTACAAGTACGTCAACAAGGACCACGCCGCCGCCAAAGGCGTGACCCTCTCCGGCAGCTATCGTCTCAACAAACTGGCGCTCAATGTCGATTATACCTACATGACCGCCAAGGGCACCTCCTCGAATCCCCAGGATGCCTATTATGATGCCCTGGCCCAGGTCGCGCCGCGCATCCAGATGATCAACCTGAACTGGGATCAGCGCCAGGCCCTCAATACCGTCCTCAGCTGGGCGGATCGCGGCTGGTCCGCCAGTCTGGTCAGCACCATCAATTCCGGTCTGCCCTATACCCCCTCCTTCGCCCGCGGCGAGGTCTCGGGTTCCGGCACCTTCACCGGTCTGCGCGAGAACAGTGAGCGCAAGCCCCTGACCTATAATCTCGATCTCCGCGTCGGCCGTACGGTCACCCTCGGCACCATCCGGGCGCAGGTATTCTGCAACATCACCAACTTGCTCGACACCCGCAATGCGACCGGCATTTACTCCGACACCGGCCAGGCCGATTACACCCTGCAGGGCATCAACCAGGTGGACCGGGTGGGCTCTCCGGATGTGGAAATTTCCAACGTGGCCGAATACTTTACCCGGCCGGGCAACTATTCTTCACCTCGCTTCATTCAACTGGGGCTGCGGCTCAGCAAGTAAGTCAAAGAGGAGTATTATGATCGACAAGATAAAAGACCGGATGTTGCGACCGAGCCTGGCCGGGAGGATCCTTTCCGCGGCGGCTCTCCTGGCGCTGCTGATGGCGCCGGCCGCACCCCTCTATGCGCAAAAGATCAGTGGCGTCGGCACCAGTGCGGCGGCCTTTCTGAAGATCGGCGTCGGCGCCCGCGCCCTGGGTATGGGCGAAGCCCAATCCACGCAGGCCGAGGATATTACCGCCATGTTCTGGAATCCCGCCGGACTGGCCAAGATCGAGCGCATGCAGATCCTGCTCAACCATTATGACTATCTCGCGGACATGAAATTTGAATATGCCGGGATAGCGATTCCGGTGCGCAATGTCGGCACCTTCGGCGTCTTCTTCTCCTATCTCGGCATGCCCGATATCGAGCGCACCACCATCACCTATCCGGACGGCAATGGTGAAATGGTCTCCGCCAGCTCATTCGCCGCGGGTGTCAGCTTTGCCCGCAGCCTGACCGACCGCTTCGCCATCGGCGGCACCGGCAAGCTGGTCCATGAATCGATCTGGCACGACGATGCCGGCGGCATGGCCCTCGATGTCGGCGTCCAGTACCGGACCTTCTTCAAGAACCTCAAGATCGGCATGTCCATCTCCAACTTCGGCGCCGACATGCGCATGGACGGACGCGACATGCTGGTGCAACACGATATCGATGAAACCAGCGGCGGCAACAACGGCAATATCAATGCCCAGCTCTCCACGGACGAGTTCCCGCTGCCGATCCTCTTCAGGGTCGGCATTTCCGCCAACCTCGCCGAGGATTTTCTCGGGCTCAAGGAACATGACCTCATCGTCGCCGTCGATGCCATTCATCCCAGCGATAACCGGGAATACCTCAACGTGGGCGCGGAGTATAGCTTTAAAAAGCTCTTTTCTCTTCGCGGCGGGTACCGTCAGCTCTTTCTGGAGGACAGCGAGGGCGGCCTGACCTTTGGCATGGGACTCCATGCCAAAGTGCTCAACACGGATCTTCTGCTCGATTATGCCATGATCGATTACGGCATCCTCGACCGGCAGAACAAGTTCTCGCTAATCATGTCGCTGTAGAAGAGCAGAAGGAGAAGAGCTATGAAAGTGCGTTCTGCAGTAATCCTGATACTCTCTGCTCTCCTGGCGCATGCGGGAGCGCAGACGATCCACGGCAGTTACCAGAATCGCGCCCGCAATGTGCACGCGGGCAACCTGATACGTGTCACCTTTTACAATCACGGCATGGTCGGCGGCCTCAAGGGCGACAACAGCCTCATTTACGCCGGCGAATGGCCGATCAACTCCGGTCATATCCAGATGGGCAACGCCTCGATGTATGTCAGCTCCGAGATGCGGACCTATGCCGGCCTGGACTCGCTCGGAGATTCCACCTTCACCAAGATCACCCCCTGTGTCTTCTGCCAGGGCTGGGATCCTAATATTTTTTCGCATGATTCCCTCGGTGTCTTTCTCGGCTTCGAGCCGCTGCCTGGCTATTACGACCTCGCTCATAAGGAGGCCGATCCCTATCATGCCATCGCCATGAGCCATGAGGCCTACACCTGGCCCTCGACCTGGCCCGACAAACTCGATGACGCCACCAATCCCGGCTGGGGCGGCCACTGGAATGGCTATTTCGGCAAGGATCAGAAGAACGCCGACGAGGAAAGTTTCTACTCCATGGACGACTGGAGCTACAAGAAAAAGGTGGACGGACTGACCCTGCCGCGGCCGATCGCCGCGGAAAGCCAGCGCGGCGGCATCGGCCTGCGCCAGAATGTCCGCGGCCTGCAGTGGTCCAATCCCGACGCACAGGACTGCATCTTCTGGATTTACCAGATCAAGAATATCGGCGAGCTCAACCACAGCAAGACCATCTTCGGCCTCAACGTCGGTGCCTCCATCGGGGCGACCATCAGCGCCAATACCGACTATGACGACGACTGCGCCACCTTTTATCGGGAGCTCGATCTGACCGTCAATTACGACTGGGACAACATCGGCACCGCCGGCTACAGTCCTGTGCCCTGGGTCGGGTTTGCCTTTCTCGAAAGCCCGGGCAATTTCCGCGATGGTATTGACAACGACGGCGACGGCATCAACGGCGGCGGCCACATGATCTCCACCGACGATTTCCTCAAGAGCTATGCCGTTGGTGACCCCATTGTCCTGATTGACTATGCCAGCGATGATTATACCCGTACGGTCGCGACCATGCCTGCGGAGGGCGTCCGTTTTCGCTTTAACGGCACGACCTTTCTGAAAAAGCCGAATGCCCCGCTGGTTGAGATCGAGCGCAATGGCGTCGATGACAACCTTAACGGCATCATCGACGAGGCAGATGGTGCGGTGGCGCCCGATTCGATGGCCTATTATCTCTATATCCGCGATGCCAAATACAACAGCCGCGATTATCTGGCCAAAGACTATCTCACCGGCGAAGGCCTGACCAACCTCCTCATCGACGAAAAACGGACGGACGGCATCGACAACGATGGCGACTGGGATCCCAAAACCGATGACCTGGGCCTGGACGGCAAGAGCGGCTCGGGCGACACCGGCGAGGGCGACGGCTTGCCCACCGGCGGCATCGGCGACCTGCCCGGCGAACCGAATGTCGATCATACAGATGTCGACGAGTCGGACCAGATCGGCCTCACCAGTTTTGTTTTTTACGAGTACGGCAATATCACCTACAGCAACGACGCCCAGATGTGGGACGAGTCGGCCCCCGGCTACTTCGACGGCCACCTCGAAAATGTCGACGCCGATTACATCTTCTCCTGCGGCTATTTCCCGCTGGCCCCTGAACAGGAGGAATCCTTCTCGGTGGCGATGATCTACGGCGATGACCAGCAGGACATTCTCCGCAACAAGGACATCGTTCAAAAGATCTACAATTCGAACTATAATTTTGCCGTAGCCCCGGAACGGCCGCTGCTTCGCGCCGTGGCGGGCGACCGCAAGGTCACCCTCTACTGGGATGCCCGCGCCGAGGAGAGCGTGGACCGTTACCTCCATGAGTACGATTTCGAGGGCTACAAGATCTACCGCGCCACCGATCCCGGCTTCAATGACGCCGGCGCTATCACGGATGGCTATGGCTACACCCGCTATGTCAAGCCGCTCGCCATCTACGACAAGGTCGACAGCGTCTTCGGCTTTTTCCAGAATACCTTCGGCACCGGCGTCCAGTTCAATCTCGGCAACGAGACCGGACTGGTGCATGTCTATGTCGACTCGCCCGTGGTCAACGGCCGGCGCTACTACTATGCCGTCAACGCCTTTGACCGAGGCAGCATCGAAAAGAACATCGCCCCCTCCGAAACCAACATGTACGTCTCGGTCAATGCCTCCGGCGACATCACGACCGGCGACAACGTCGTCGTCGTCGTCCCCCAGGCGCCCTCTCTCGGCTATAACGGCCCCGGCCTGAGCGAGCAGCCCCGCCAGATCGGCACCGGCAAGACCTCGGGGCTGGTCAACCTCCGCTACATCAAACCGGATGAGATCACCGATGGCGACCGCTATGAAGTGCAGTTCCTCGACAAATCGATGGACCGCCATGACAACGACCACGACGGCCTCATCGATGGGGCGGACAACGACGAGCTGATGCCGACCGTCACCACCGGATTCGTGCTGCGCAACCTCACCAATACCGCTCAGCCCGAAGATACCGTGATGATCGTCAACGAGCAATACAGCGCCGGTGAATGGGTCGAGATCGAGAATCTCTACAATGACGCGGACAGCGATCCGCGCACCCTCACCAAGATCCTCCACGGCATGGAATTCTCCATCTATAATCCCCCCGAGGGCATGATCAGCTTGCCCGAGGAAAGCATCTACAACGGCGTGCAATGGAGCAGCAACATCAACTATACCACCGCCTACAACATCCGCTTCACCCTCTTTAACCTCAGCGGGTTCAAGGGCGGCACCTACTATCCGCGCCAGTATATGATCGTCTTTTATGACGATATCGTTAAAAAGTCGGATCTACTCCAGGTCGAGCTGGCCACCAGCACCAAAAAGATCCCGCTGCCGCCCTCGGATGCCAATTTCCGCGTCTTCGACAAGCAGACGGGCGAGGAACTGCCCTTCGCTCTGGTCGATCAGACCCTGACCCCCAAGAAGATCAAAAAGGGGATGTTTTCGGCCAAGGACCGCATCGTTCTTTTCGAGAAACTGGCCAACGATTCGACCATGATCACCTTCAACATCCTCAATAACGCCTCGGAGGATACGGTCTGGTGGAATACCTACGGCCGGCCGCTGGGTGCCGGGGATACCCTGAATGTCTATCCCGACTTTCCCTTCACCGGCAATGTGCGCTACCAGTTTGTCGTCAAAGGGCAAAAGATCGACAACGCTTTTGCCGGCAAGAACCTGGACAAGATCAGGGTCGTTCCGAATCCCTACGTGGTGACGGCCGCCTGGGAGCCCACCAATCCCTACACCAGCGGCCGCGGGCCGCGTTCGATCCAGTTCATTCACCTGCCGCAAAAATGCACGATCCGCATTTTCGCGGTGGATGGCACCCTGGTACAGACGATCGAGCACAATGGCGACATGACCGACGGCTCGGAGGAATGGGACATGCTCACCAAGGACCGGATGGATATCAGCTATGGCGTCTATATCTACCATATCGACGCCCCCGGTGTCGGCACTACCACCGGCCGGATGCTGATCATCAAATAGCCTGCATGGAGTATTGTTGAGAAGGTTTGCGTTTTTCCTATGGCCTCTGGTTCTGCTCCTGCTGGCGTGCAGCCGGAAGGATCCCGTGGTGGCGCGCATCGGCAAGGAGTGCATCACCCTCGAGGAGTTCAAAACCGCCTATCTGGAGGTGATCAAGCAGCCGAATGTCTCCGATTCACGCGCCCTGCGTGAGCAATTTCTCGATGAACTCATCGATCGCCGGCTTTTAGCCGGCGAGGCGCGCACCATGGGCCTGGCCGCCGACGAACGGCTGCAGTACCGCGTCGCGGCCTTGCGCGACAAAACACTGCGCGATCTCCATTTCCAGCGGGTGATCAAGCCGAAAATCGCCCTTGCTGACAGCGACGTCGAGCGCACCTGGGCCTGGATGAACGAAGAGCGCCATATTTACCACCTCTTCTGCGCCACCCAGCCGGCTGCGGACTCGCTTTATGCCCTGCTGCAGCAGGGCGCCGACTGGAATGCCCTGGCGCAGCAGACCTTCGCGGACCTCCGGCTCGCGCAGAGCGGCGGCGATCTCGGCTGGGTCGCCTGGGAACAGATGGAATACGATCTCGGTACTGCCGCCTTCAGCCTCCCCCTGAACACCCCCTCCCGGCCGGTGGCCTCCAGCTATGGCTGGCACATCCTCAAGGTGATCGACTGGCGCAAAAACCCGCTGCTTAGCGAGGCCCAGTATGCGCTGCAGCGCCGCAACGCCCGCACGGTGCTCGAACAAAAGCTCGGCGACAAGGCGGCCCTGGCCTATATCGGCAGCCTGATGAAGAACAAAAAGATCAAGGTTTATCCCGCCAGCCTGCACGCGGTGGGCGAAAGGCTGGGGGTGGTTCTGCAGCGTCAGCCGAGCACGGCCGACCAACTGCACAACGAGCAGCTCAGCGACGCTGAGATGGGCCGGCTTGAAAGCTCGCTCTGGGAGAGGCGCCGGGAGCCCCTGGCGCAGATCGACGGCGAGGGTTTGACCATCGGCGAGTTCATCGCTGCTCTTGATTATGTGCCCTATTACGCGACCCATCGCAGCATGAAGACGGCGCTCGATTATGTGCTGCGCGACCGCGCCCTCACCATGGAGGCGCGCCGGATGGGTCTGGAACGCGACCCGAACGTGCGCATGCGCAGCCAGCTCTATGAGCAGAACCACTTGCAGATGGCCCGCCGGCGCACACTCCTGGCGGAGGTCCGGGCGGACAGCAGCGATCTCGAGCGCTTTTATCGCGAACACTACGCCAGCCGCAATCCGAATATCTCCTTCAAAGAGGCCGCTCCGCTGCTGCAGCGCGAGGTCCTGATGGCCAAACGTTCGGAGATCCTGACAGCGCATCTGCAGACGCTGCGCAGCCGGATGGGCATCGAGAAAAACCCCGCGCCGATCCATGCGTGGTACGATAGCGTGCTGAAGCAGTAATAGATCCAGTCAAAACAGGAGTATGGAATGAAGGTTTTGCGATACGCTCTGCTACTCAGCGGGATGCTGGCCACCGCGACGGTCGTGGCCGCCCCGGGCGCATTTACCCATTTTGTCACCGTCTCCGGTGATCGCCTCATGGATGGCACCGAGCCGATGCGCTTCGTCTCCTGCAACATCCCCAATCTGCACTGCGTCGAAGACTATATGGCCTTCACCGCGACCAATGTCTGGCGGATGCCGGATGCCTTTGAGATCCGCGATGCCCTGGAATCGATTCGGGCGATGGGAGGGACGGTGACGCGGATGTATGTCATCTCTGTGCGCCGGGCCGATGATACGCCCGATATTCCCCGCTATGTCCTTGGCCCCGGCCAGTTCAACGAGGAGGCTTTTAAGGCGCTCGACCAGGTTCTCGCCACCGCCAATGAGGTGGGCGTGCGGGTGATCATCCCCTTCGTCGACAACTGGCCCTGGATGGGCGGAAGGGCCGAGTATGCCGGATTCCGCGGCAAGAAATCCGACGATTTCTGGAGCGACCCCCAGATCAAGGCCGATTTCAAGCAGACCATCGCCTATATCATCAGCCGCAAGAACACTCTCACCGGAGTGACCTACCGCGACGACAAGGCCATCCTCGCCTGGGAGACCGGCAACGAGCTGGCCAGCCCCAATGCCTGGGTGCTGGAGATGGGAGCCTATATCAAATCGCTGGACAAAAACCATCTGCTCCTCGATGGCTTTACCGGCTACGGCCTGCGCGACGAGACGATCGCCAATCCCTATACCGATATCATCACCACCCATCATTACGAACGCGATCCCCGCGACATGGTCCGTATCATCCGCGAGAGCGCAGCCAAAGCCAAGGGGAAGAAGCCCTATCTGATCGGGGAATTCGGTTTCCTTGGCCGCTCCGGGGTGGAAGCGGTTCTCGATGAAGTCGCCGCGCATCCGGGCGTCTGCGGCGCTCTGATCTGGAGCTTGCGGTTCCACAGCCGGGAGGGCGGCTTTTACTGGCACTCCGAGCCCGGTCTGGGCGGCTATTTTTACAAGGCCTATCACTGGCCCGGATTCACCTCGGGCGAAAACTATGCAGAGCATGATGTGATGCAGCTGCTGCACGAGCGCGCGTTTGCTATCCGCGGGAAAACACCGCCGCTGCTGAGCGTCCCCAAAGCGCCGCGGCTGCTGCCGTGCGACGATCCGGCGCGGCTGACCTGGCAGGGTGCGGTCGGTGCTTCCGGCTATGATGTGGAGCGCGCCGCCGGCCCCAAGGGCCCCTGGGAACGGATCGCGTATAATCTCTCCGATGCCGAGGTCGCGCACAAGCCGCTCTTCAATGACCGGGGGGCGGCCATCGGCTCGACCTGCTATTACCGCGTCCGCGCCCGCAATGCCGCCGGACTCTCCGCACCCTCCAACATCATTGGTCCCGTCAAAGTAGTGCGCCAGACCCTGGTGGATGAATGCTGGAACTTTGCGGTCGCCTTCAGCCGTCAGGGCGAGCTGACCATGCAAACCGACAACTCGCGCGCCTTCAAGGAGGATGCCCACCGTCTCGCCGGCAAGGAAGGGGCGCGAATCGTCTATTACACCCCCGGCCCCCTCCAGACGATTCAGCTCGATCTCTTTGCAAAATCGGCGGAAAAGAGCATCAGCATCAGCCTCTCGTCCGACGGCGGCGATTATGCGCCGCTGCAGCCGGAGGTCAAGGATTACTTTTTCGGTGCTGCCGACTATGACTATCTGCGGCCGTTGCGTTTTACCGCCACAGCACTCCCGGCCGGCATGCATTATCTGAAAATCGACTTTAACGGAGAAGCCCAACTGGGGCGAGCGGAATTGGTCTATGGCAAGTGAAACCTGCAAACAACTGGCGGATCGGGCGGAAAAGGAACTCCTGAGCAACATCCTGCCCTTCTGGTTGCTGGAGGCTCCCGACCGCGAACAGGGGGGATTCTGGGCGCGCATCTCACCCGACCTTAAGATCCGCGAGCGCACGCCCAAAGGCCTGATCCTCAACGCCCGCATCCTCTGGACCTTTTCTGCCGCCTATCGCCAGTATCACAGCCCTTCCTATCTTGGCATGGCCCGCCGGGCCTGGCATGAGCTTGCGGTCTCCTTTACGGACCCGCTCTATGGCGGCATGTTCTGGATGCTTGATGCCGGCAATGCCCCCCTGGACAACAGCAAAAAGATTTACGGGCAGGCCTTTGCCATCTACAGCCTGGCGGAATACCACCTCGCCTGCGGCGAGAAGGAGCCGCTCGATCTTGCCCTGGCCATTTATGAACGCATCGAACAGCACAATTTCGATGCCGTCCATACCGGCTATCTCGAAAGCGCCAACCGCGACTGGTCGCCCGCCGCGGATTTGCGCCTCAGCGCGGTCGACATGAATGAAAAAAAGTCGATGAACACCCACCTCCACGTGCTCGAAGCCTATACCCAGCTCTTCCGCGTCTGGCCTGACGACGGCTTGCGTGAAAAACTGGTTCTGCTCATCAACGATTTTCTCGACCACATCATCGACGCCCAGAGCAGTCATCTGCTGCTCTTTTTCGACGAGACCTGGCAACCCAAATCGCTCAAGGTCTCCTATGGCCACGACATCGAAGCCAGCTGGCTGCTCGATGAGGCAGCCCAGGTCCTGGGCGATCCGATCCTCTTGCGCAAGTGCCAGAAGGTCAGCGTGGCGATGGCGGAGGCCGTGTTGAGGGAGGGGATGGGCGAAGATGGCGGGCTCTGCTATGAACGGGAGGGGGATGCGCTCGACCGCGATGTGCACTGGTGGGTGCAGTCGGAGGCTGTGGTTGGTTTTGCCAATGCCTACCAGAACAGCGGCCGGCCGGAATTTCTCACCGCCGCCGTCCACGCCTGGGATTTCATCGAGACCCACCTCATCGACCGCACCTACGGCGAGTGGATCTACAAGGTCAACGCCGCACGCCTCCCGGACCTGAGCCTGCACAAAGTATCTGAATGGAAATGTCCGTATCACAACAGCCGCACCTGCCTGGAGCTGGCACGGCGGGTGAAACGCTGTTAATTCCTGCTGAACCTGTTACCTGATCAAGGAGTCTTGCATGGTTTTGGAACCCTTCGCCACGCGCCTGGAGCAGCTGACCAAAGAGCACGAGGCCTATATCACCCGCCCCAACAAGCCGTTGCCATGGCACAACGGCATCTACCAGCGCTATGCCCACCCGGTCCTGACCGCGGGCCACGCGCCGCTGTTCTGGCGTTATGATCTCGATCCCGGGCGCAATCCCTTCCTGATGGAGCGCATCGGCATCAACGCCGCCTTCAATGCCGGGGCCATCGAACTCGACGGCAAGATCCTGGTCATGGCGCGCGTCGAAGGCTGGGACCGCAAGTCGTTCTTCGCGGTGGCGGAAAGCCCCAACGGGATTGACAACTTTCGCTTCTGGGACTATCCGGTGGTGATGCCCGAGACCGAGGATCCGGACATTAACGTCTACGATATGCGCCTGGTCAAGCACGAGGATGGCTGGATCTACGGCATCTTTTGCACCGAACGCAAGGATCCCGATGCCGCCCCGGGCGATCTGTCGTCGGCTGTGGCCCAGGCCGGTATCGCCCGCACCAAAGACCTGAAGAAATGGGACCGCCTTCCCGACCTGAAAAGCCGCTCGCCGCAGCAGCGCAATGTCGTGCTGCATCCGGAATTCATCGCCGGCCAGTACGCGTTCTATACCCGTCCCCAGGATGATTTTATCTCCGCCGGCAGCGGCGGCGGCATCGGTTGGGCGCTGTGTAAGGACATCACCCGTCCGGTCATTGACCAGGAGAGCATTATCGACGAACGCCTCTATCATACCATCAAGGAATCCAAGAACGGCCTTGGTCCTGCGCCGATCAAGACGCCGCACGGCTGGCTGCAGCTGGCGCACGGTGTGCGCGGCTGCGCTGCGGGACTGCGGTATGTCCTCTATCTGTTCATGACCGACCTTCACCAGCCCGACAAGGTGCTCTACACGCCGGGCGGCTATTTTATCGCGCCGCAGGCGGAAGAGCGCATAGGAGATGTCTCGAACGTGGTCTTTTCCAACGGCTGGGTGGCGCGTGCGAATGGCGACGTCCTGGTTTACTATGCCTCCTCCGATACGCGTCTTCATGTCGCGGCCACCACGGTTGAGCGCCTCATCGATTATGTGCGCCATACGCCGCCTGATCCGCTGCGTTCGGCCGCCTGTGTCGCCCAGCGCAATGAACTGATCGCCCGCAATCTCGCACTGCTCGCAAGCAAGGATTGAAAAACATATGAATTCAGGATGGATACGGATGCTGGGCATGGGGATGCTCCTGTCAGCTGCCGCCGTTTGGGCCCAGGTCGAGCGGCAGGAACTTGTTTCCGGCTGGATGTTCAGTCCGGATGGCGACCAGACCTCGTGGTTGCCGGCTGAGGTCCCCGGCTGCGTTCATACCGACCTCATGCGCCAGGGACTCATCCCCGATCCGCATTACCGCGTCAATGAGAAATATATGCAATGGGTCGGCGAGAAAACGTGGTTGTACCGTACGCGTTTCATGGTGGATGCCGCGCTTCTGGCACGGGAGCGAATCGAGCTGGTCTGCGAAGGTCTGGATACCTATGCAACGCTGATCCTCAACGGCCATGAGATCGGCAAGACGGACAACATGTTCCGCACCTGGCGGATCGCGGTCAAGCCCTTTCTGGTGGCCGGGGAGAACACCCTCGAGGTGCGCTTTGGCTCGGTCTTTGCCGAAAATCTCCCCAAATGGGAACAGGCCCCGTTCCGCCTCACCGCTTATCCCAACAACGACCAGGCGGATATCAAGATCAATATGTACTCCCGCAAGGCGGGTTTTCATTACGGCTGGGACTGGGGGCCGCGGCTGATCACCTGCGGCATTTGGCGGCCCATCCGTCTTGAGGCTTGGGACGGCTGGCGGCTCGAGGACCTGCAGATCCGGCAAAAGCTCCTCAATGACCGGGAGGCCCGCATGACCGCCGAGTTCATGCTCGATGCTGAACAGGCGCAGACGGCCGAAGTGGCCATCCTGCTGCGGGGCAAGACCTTGGCCAGCAAGACGGTCCAGCTGACTCCCGGGCATCAGAATGTCCGGCTCGAATTCGTCATCAAGAATCCGCGGCGCTGGTGGAGCAACGGTCTCGGAGAGCCCTATTTGTACACCCTCACCGGCAGGGCCGAGGCCGTCCATGGAGCGCAAAAAGGTAAAGTTATCCAGGAGAAACCGGTGCGCATCGGTTTGCGCACCCTGCGCATTGTGCGCGAGAAGGATGCCGGGGGCCGCTCCATGTATGTCGAGCTCAACGGCGTGCCGGTCTTCATGAAGGGCGCGAATTACATCCCCCAGGACAACTTTCAGAATCGCGTCATCCGGGCACGGTATGAAAAGATACTCGGCTCGGCCCGGGATGCCCATATGAACATGCTGCGGATTTGGGGTGGCGGGATTTATGAAGAGGATATGTTTTACGATCTCTGCGATGAATATGGCATCCTCATCTGGCACGATTTCATGTTCGCCTGCGCCATGTATCCCGACGATGCCGCCTTTGTCGACAATATCCGCGCTGAGGTGCGCGACAATCTCCTGCGGCTGCGCAATCATCCCTGCATCGCCCTCTGGTGCGGCAACAATGAAAACCAGATCTCCTGGTACGGCTGGGGCTGGCGTGACATCTACCCGCCGGAAATCCGCGCTGTCTATGAAGCACAGATGCACCTTCTCTTCGACCAGGTGCTGCCCGCCGAGGTGGCCGCAGTCGATCCCGGCCGCTATTACCACCCGGGCAGTCCGGCCACCGGTTACAACCAGATCGCCTACGGAGAAGGGGATGTCCATTACTGGGGCGTCTGGCACAACCAGCACCCCTTCAGCGCCTACAAGGAGAACCTCGGCCGTTTCGTGAGCGAGTACGGCTTTCAGTCCTATCCCGAGGCCGCTACGGTGGAAGGATTTACCCTGCCGGAAGACCGCGAGCTGCACTCCCCGGTGATGCTGGCGCACCAGCGCTGTATGTCGGATGAGCGCCGGGACAAAGAGTACGGCAACCGGCTGATCCAGCATTATCTCGAGCAGGATTACCGGCTGCCCAAGGACTTTTACAGCTATCTCTATCTCAGCCAGGTGCTCCAGGCCGAGGGGGTGAAGCAGGCTATTCAGGCGCATCGCGCCGCCATGCCCTTTTGTATGGGCTCGCTCTACTGGCAGATCGACGATTGCTGGCCCGTGGCCTCCTGGTCGAGCATCGACTACCACGGCCGCTGGAAAGCCCTGCACTACTTCGCGCGCGCGGCCTATGGCACTTTTCTCCTGGCAGCCGAGGAGAAGGAGGGGGCGCTCGCGATTCGGGTGATCTCCGATTCCCTCCAGGCTGCTGATGCCGTACTCGAACTGCAGGTGATGGATTTTGCCGGGCACACCGGTTTTTCACGGACGCTGCCGCTGCAGATCGCCGCCAACAGCAGCCGGATCTATTATTCCCTGGCGGTTGCCGAGCTTTTAGGTGGATTCGACCGCGCCAATGCGCTGCTGCGCATCGTCCTGCGTCAGGGCGGCCGCGAACTGGCGCACGAGATTCGCTATTTCGCGCCGATCAAGTCCCTGGAACTCCCGGTGGCCGGGGTCCGCAGCGAAGTGACGGCCGCGCCCGGAGGCTGCAGAATTACCCTGACCTCCCCGGTGCTCGCCAAAAACCTCTTACTGCAATGCGCTGACGCCGATGGATTCTTCTCGGATAACTATTTCGATCTGCTCCCGGGCGAGACCCGGGTGGTTTACTTTGCCACCGCGCTGACGCCGGAGCACGTCCAGGCGAGTCTGCGGCTGCAGAGTGTGCGGGACACCTATTAGAACGAGAGCCGGAAGGAGTCCCGCATGCACCGCCGCATCATCGCCCTGCTCGCCGTTCTGGCCCCCACCATCCTCTCCGCCCAATCCGGCACCCCTGCCATTTCGCGCCGCAGCGAAAACAGTAGCCGGATTCCGCTCTATGAAAAGTACGAGATTGTTGTGGACCTGGCCAATGTCGTCTACACTAATCCCTACAATCCCGACGAGGTGGATGTCCAGGCCCTCTTCACCGCCCCGGGAGGACGGCAGTGGCGCATCAACGGGTTCTATGACGATGTTACCGGCCGCAACAGCTGGAAAGTGCGTTTTGCTCCCAATGAGGCCGGCCTGTGGAGCTACACCCTCTCGGTGACCACGACCGCGGGCCGCGGCAGCAGCCCGGCCTACTCCTTTACGGCGATCGCCTCCTCGCACCATGGTTGGCTGCACCGCGGCAGCGCCAATCCTCATTATCTGGTCCATGACGACGGGACGCCCTTTTTCGGCGTGGCGATGTTTTGGCCGTGGGGCATCAAGGAAAGCGGCCTCAACACCCTCAAGGCGTTGGGCTGCAATCTCGTGGGTTTCTGGAATATCCCTTATGACGACAACACCCTGATCGAATCGATGAGTTCGGGCCTGGGACGCTATGACCAGTCCAAATGCAGCCGCATCGATGCCCTGCTCGAATGGCTGGAGCAGCGCGATATGGTGCTCTCGCTCTCGATCTGGCCGCACGATCTCTTTTGTAAAAGTCTTTCCGGTTGGGCGCAGCTGTGGAAGAACAATCCCTACAATCAACTCTGCGATGTGCTCGACATTTATGAGAATCCAACGGCCTGGCGGTATATGGAAAAGCAGTATCGCTATATCACCGCGCGTTGGGGCTACAGCCGCGCCATGGGCCCCTGGGAAATCATCAACGAGATCACCGGCACCGATGCCTATGCGGCAGGCCGTACGGCGGCAGGCGACGCATGGATAAAAAAGTCCTATGATGCCCTGCGCGCCCTCGACCCCTACGACCGGCCGGTGACCGCCAGCAAGAGCGGCGGCCATTTCTGGGAAGCCGGCTATGACCTTTTCGACATGCCCAACGTCCATCTCTACGAAACCGACGGCGGCACGGCGAAATTCACCAGCAATCCTGTGCGCAGCAGCATGTGGGCCTACCATGAAGCAGCGCAGCGGATGTGGAACGGCTATCCCAAGCCGGCGGTGATGGGCGAGGCAGGCGGTGGAGCGGACAAGAATTACGGCGGCTATGCACCGGGCTCGACGGAATATACCCGGATGTTCCATAATGCGCTCTGGGCGACGTGGTCGAGCGGGCTCGCCTGCTCCCCCTTCTGGTGGGCCTTCAATTCGCATCAGTCGGATACGCGCTTCCAGGAACAGCTGCAGCACTTTGCCAGCCTCGCTACCGGCATCGATTATGTCCGCCGGCCCCTGCAACCCGCGGAGGTGACCGTCTCCGGCGCGGATGCCTTTGCCCTGTGCGACGGCGCACTCGCCTTCGGCTGGACCCGCGAAGAATGGGGGCGGGATCTGGCGCAGCGCACCCTGCAGATCCGCGGCCTGCGCGATTCGGTCTGCACCGTAATGTGGTATGATACCTGGAAGGGGGAGGTGGCTGCTCTCCACACGCAGCCGTGCAGCGGCGGGCTCCTCAGCGATGAGGTGCCGCAACTGGCGGCCGCCGCGCCGGATCTGGCTTTTCTCATCCGCCCGACCGCCTATGGCTCGACGCCGCATCACCTCGGCTTGACCGCCTCGCCGCGGCAGCTCTATTGCGACGGCCAGAGCGAGGCGATCGTGCGCTGCCTGATCTTTGATGAGGCGGGACGGTTCTGCGGCGAAGCGGCCAACGCCTTGAGCTTCACTCTGACCGGAATGGGATCACTGCAGGGAGAAACCGAAGTGACAGCAGCCGGCGGGATGGCGACCATCGCCGTGCGCGCCGACTCCGCCGGCACCGGCACGGCCCGGATTGTCGTGAACGCCGCCGGCCTCATCGGCGATACGCTGACCATTTCCATGAGCGACCGGCAGATGATCGACGATTTCGAGTCGTATGATGCCGCCAACCCGGTGAGCAATTTCTGGAAAGTCCGCACCGGCACCTTCGCCGCACTCCTCCTCGAGCCGGCGCCAAATAGCGCCTCCGGGCACGCTCTCCGGGTCGATTATGGCATCGGCAGCGGCAAGCCCCCCTATGCGGGACTCTTCTGTACTTTCCCCGCTGCGAAAAAGAGCGCAAAGTATCTGCGCTTTTTTTTAGGGGGGGACGGCTCCAATCGCAGCCTGGCGGTGCAGATCAACCGCACCAGCAGCAGCTACTGGCTCTATCAGCTGCCCCTGGCCCCGCCGGCCGGAATGCTGGTGGAACTCCCGCTCAGCGGCTTTACCGCCAGCGATGGCTCGGGTCCGGTGGACCTCTCCCAGGCGGCCGGATTGTCGTTCAACATACTGCGGGGCAGCGGCAGCGAGGGCTCCGGGACGATCTGGTTGGATGACATTCTCTTCGCTAACAGCTCCACCACCGGGGTCCGCACGCACGCCGGCCCGATGCAACCGGAATCGCTGCAGCTGCTGCAAAACTGGCCCAATCCCTTCAATGCCGCTACCGAGATCGTTTTTTTTCTACCGGCGCGCCGCGCTGTAGAACTGGCGCTTTATGACCTTCAGGGCCGGCGGGTCGCCACTCTCGCCGCCGGCGAACAGGAGGCCGGCCAGCACCGTATCCGCTGGGAGGCGGAGGGCAAACCATCTGGGACCTATTTTCTCGTGCTGCGGGCAGGGGGTGAAAAAAGGATCAGCAAATGTCTGCTGCTGCGCTGAGGCTCAGGGCGTCAGAGCAGCTCGATTTCTTCATAGGCCGCAAATTCACCGGCCGGCACATGTCTGCTTCTGCGCTGAGGCTCAAGGCTGCCAGCCGCGCAGCAGCTGTTCCGGCGTGTACCAGGCGGCTGCCGCGGCGGTCAGCTGCGGACGCTGCGCGGTGATCAGGGCGCCGGGGCCGTAACTGCCATATTCGAAAAAGCGCGAATCCGGCCCCACGGCGTAGATGATCTTTTTACCGGTCGAATCGCTCGACGAGATTTCCGCATAGCCCTCGGTGCCGAGATGATCCTCCATATAGCACGCCACGAAGACGGCGCTGCCGGAGACGGCGGGATCGGCATGCGGATGCCAGGGACGGCCGAGACGCACCGAGCCGGCGGCCATCTCCGGACTTTCCTTGAGCAGCCGGCAGCGGAGAAAAAGAAATCCGTAGGGATAGCTCGCCAGAGTGCTTGGAGCGGTGATGTATCCCGCCGGATTCTTGCCGGGGCGATCGCGCGAGACGATGTCACAGCCGCTGAAAAGGGCTTGGCCGGCACCGAAAATAAAATCGACGTGACCGAGGATACGGCAGCTGTCGAAGCAGCTCCGGCCGGCGTTGGGAAAGAGGGTATCCTGAAAGCCGCGAATGATGCAGCGGCGGAACACCGCTTCGTCACTGCCCTCCGCCAGCATCATCGCCACCGCCTGGGCGTTGCGGATGCGAGTGCTATCCTCTTCCGGCTTGCGGGCGTTCCCCGGATAATCAAAGCCGTTCTCGATCGTGAGATCACTGGCCGCGAAACCGGGCGCGCGGACCATGAGCGTCGCGCAACCCCAGGTGCCCAGGGTGCCTCCGGCCGGATTGCGGGTGTCGCTGCAGGCGTCAAAGGTGAGGAGGGTCTCCTCACGGCCCCCGCCCTGGATGATAAGGTTCGGGCGGGTGACCGTCACCCTTTCATAATAGCGCCCCTGGCGCACAAAGAGACGGTAGGGTGCGGCGCCTGCAGGTGCCGCGGCCAGCGCCTGGCCGATCGTGACGAAGTGGGGGCGGCCGTTGAGCACGGCGCCGGGCTGGCCGCTGAAACGCACATCGACCACGGCGTCGGCAGAGGTTTCGTCAAATCGCTTTTCGCCGCCGGGTGCCACTGCGGCGCTGCCGGAGCGGGCGTTGGCCACAGCCTCACCCGGCTGCCCGGCCTGCCCGGAACCGGCGGCCACGAGAAACAGAACAAGCAGTGTTTTTCTCATCGGAGTTCCTTTACAAGTGAGGTTCATGCCTCACCTTACGAAAAAATTCCATTACAAACAAACGCTTTTCAACAGGGAGAAGAGCATGATATCAAGGATCTGCACCGGTATGCTGATCCTGGCACTCGCGGCTGCGGTTGCCTTTGGGCAGGACCGGACCATTCGCGTAGCCTGCATCGGCAACAGTATCACCATCGGCAGCGGCGGTTCGACCGCCTGGCCGCAGCAGCTTGGCCAGCGGCTCGGCGCGCATTACAATGTCCGCAATTTCGGCGTCAGCGGCACGACCCTGCTGAAACACGGGGATTTTCCGTACTGGAATGAGTCGGCGTTTCTGCAGGCGCAGGATTTCGATCCGCATATCGTCATCATCTCCCTGGGCACCAACGACAGCAAGCCGCAGAACCGGGTCTATCTCGGGGAGATGTTTGATGACTATATGGAATTCATCAAGGTTCTGCGCAAGGAGGGGCGCGATCCGCAAATCTACGTCGCGCGGCCCTGCCCGGTCTTTGGCGACGGCGGCGCCAGCGGCATTAATGGCACCGTCCTGCACGGCCAGATCGAGCCGATTATCGATTCGGTCCGCACCGCAGCCGGCGGCTTTATGCTCGACTGGTATCGTGCCATGCTCGATCATGCCGATCGTTTCTCCGACGGCATCCATCCCGACGTGGCCGGTTATGCCATGATGGCCGATACCGCGGCCTGGTATCTCAACAACACTCCTTCCGGATTCATCCGCCTCTTTACGGCCACCGATACCGAGGTGGAGGTAGGTGAGCAGACCACCCTCTATTGGGAGGCCACGCCCGGCTCGCAGGTTACTTTGAATGGCACCCCGGTCAACGCCGTGGATTCCATGCAAGTCGCTCAGCAAAGCAACACCGTCTACACCCTGGCTGCGTCCGGCGCGGTCGCCGATACCAAGCGGGTGGCCATCGCCAACATCCCGCCCGGGCGCATCAAATCCTTCAGCGCCTTCCCCCTGCAGCTCGATCAGGGCGCGGCTGATACCTGCCTCCTCACCTGGGCGACGACCAATGGTTCCGAGGTCACGCTCAATGACGCCCCGGTGGCGCAGAACGGCAGCGCTGTGGTGATACCGCTGCAAACCACCACCTATATCCTCCAGGCGGCCGGCGGGGAGAGTCAACGCGCTCAGGTCACGGTCGAGGTGTTGCCGGCTGCGGCCATCAACCGCGCTTTGCGTCACCCTCTCACCGTCTCGTCGACCCTGCGCGGCAGCAATGCCGGATGGGCTGTGGACGGCGATACTACCACCGCCTGGCAGAGCGCCGGCAAGAACACCGAATACATCATGGTTGATTTCGGCCGGATCATCAACCTGGCCACGCTGCGCATCCGCTGGGGCAGCGAGTTCGCCTCCAGCTATGCCATCCATTTTCTCGATGCTGCGGGCAAAGCGGTCAAGGCCATCACCCAGACCAAGGGTGACGGGGGCCTGGACGAGTATACCGATATCGGCGTCCAGGCGCGCTATGCCCGGCTGCTGTGCCAAAAGATCAGCGGCACCTGCTATGCCGTCCGGGAACTGGAGGCCTTTGGCACGACGGTCGCCGCCGGAGTTGCGCCGCGTTCACAGCAGCCTGCGGCCTTCGAACTTGAGCAGAACTGGCCTAATCCCTTCAATCCGGTCACCACGATCGCCTACACCCTGGCGCAGCGGATGCCGGTGCGGCTGGTGCTCTATGACGTGAGCGGGCGCGAGGTGCGCCTGCTTGAGGACGGAATGCGGGCGGAGGGCAGGCACGAGGTTGTTCTCGATGGCACGGGTCTGGCCAGCGGGATCTATTTTTATACCCTGAACGCCGGCGGCGCGGACCGTACCCGGCAGATGCTCCTGGTCAAGTAACCTGATAAAGGACACGGCATGAAACGGTTCTGGCTTTTCTGTTTCCTCGCGACCGCAGCCGCACTGCAAGCCCGGCCTGCGGACTTTGTGCAGGTCAAGGGGACCCAGTTTTATCTCAAGGGCAAGCCTTATTATTTTCTCGGCACCAACCTTTGGTATGGCTGCATGCTCGGACAGGAGGGGGAATCGGGCAACCGGCTGCGCCTGCTGCGCGAACTGGATGCGCTGAAAAAGCTCGACATCGTCAACCTGCGCGTCATGGGCGCTTCTGAGGGCCTCGGCTATGCCGGACAGATCCAGCCGGCCATCCAGCCGGAGCCGGGCCGGTATGATGAAAAGCTGCTGGTGGGTCTCGATTTTCTCCTCGCCGAGATGGCCAAACGCGGCCTCCATGCCGTGATCTTTCTCAACAATTACTGGGAGTGGACCGGAGGCATGTCGCAGTACATGTCGTGGGTTACCGGTGAGCAGTATCCCTCGCCCCAGGATCCGAAATTCGGCTACTGGGGGCTGATGCGGACCAGCGGCCGGTTTTATACCAGCACGCCGGCCAACGCCCTCTATCGCAATTACCTCAAGATGCTGGTCACCCGGGTCAACACGGTCAACGGCCGCCTCTACCGGGACGACCCGGTGATCATGGCCTGGCAGCTGGCCAATGAGCCGCGGCCGTCACCCGAGGATCAGGATCGCGAGCAGCATTTCCGTGAGTTCTGCGCCTGGATTGACCAGACCGCGGGCTATATCAAGTCCCTCGATCCCAACCATCTGGTCACCACAGGCAACGAGGGGCTTAAAGGAAGCCTGGAATCCGAAACCTGCTACCTCGATGCCCATCGCAGCCCTCATATCGATTATTTGACCTTCCATCTCTGGCTGCTCAACTGGTCCTGGTTCGATCCGCAAAAGCCGGAGGAAACCTGGCCGGCGGCCACGCAACAGGCGACCGCCTATGTGCTGCAGCACATCGAATATGCCCGGCAGTTGGGCAAACCGGTCACCCTGGAGGAGTTCGGCATCCCGCGCGACGGCCACGCTTATGCGCGTTCCGCCGGGGTGCGCTACCGCGATCGGTACTATGAACTGCTCTACGACACCATGTATCAGAGCGCCAGGTCCGGCTCGCCCATGGCCGGCAGCAATTTCTGGGGCTGGGGTGGCGAAGGCCAGGCCAGCGATCCCCGGACCTTTACCTGGAAAAAAGGCGACGATTATACCGGCGATCCGCCGCAGGAGCCCCAGGGCCGCAACTCGGTCTATTCCAGCGACACGACCACGCTCAGGATTCTGCACAAATATGCCAAAAAAATGACGGCGCTGCGCAGATAGAAGGCGTGGCTCCGGCACCATGGCATCTTCAGGGGGCGCGCCTGATTGTTGGGCGCGCCTTTTCAGTGTTGCAGCGGGCTGATCCCGCAGCTGCACTACCCCAAGTCACCATTACCGAGGTCATCATGCATCATCACTTTTTCACCCTGCTCCTCTGCATCTTGCTTGCCATGGCATCTCTCCTGACCGCCCAGGTTACGGGCGTCAAGGAGGATTTTAACGACAATATTCTCACCGGCTGGGAGGCGCCCAACAACCAGACTTTCGCCCTGGCGGAGGTGAACGGCACCCTGCGTATCAGCTACAATCGTACGGCGGCCTCCTACGAGTGGGATAATTTCAACTATACTCCGCCGCTGGTGGAGATCGGCACGGCACCGGTGATCACCTTCAAGGCGCGCGCGAGCCTCGCCTGCGAGCTGGTCTTCAAGCCGATTTACCCCGACGGCAATGACAACTGGCTGGCCCTGCTGCTGCCTGGGGACAATACCTGGCATGACTATCGTTTTACCCTGGTACCAGCCACCTCAACCCTGCTCACCCGCATCTATATGTACCTCGACGGCGGCACCACCGCGGCGAAATCGGGCGCAGTCTACCTCGACGATCTGTGCATCGGCGCTGCCGCTGGCAACATCGCTGCCGATGGCTCCGCGCTCGCAGTTGCCCTCGCGGCCGCCGGCCAACTCCAGGCGGGCGCCGTCGCAGGGACGGGCGAGGGGGACTATCCCGCCGGCGCCAAGGACGCACTGCAGAGAGCGATCAACGCGGCCCAGGCCGTTGCCGCAAATGCGGCTCTTACCCAGGCCGAATACGATCAGGCGGAATGGGATCTCCTCGACGCCTGCGTCACCCTCGAATCGCAGGCGAATATCCCCAATCCCGGCTTGATCGATCCCGCGGCCACGCCGAAAACCAAATACCTCTACATGAACCTCGAACAAGGCTGCGGCCAGCGCCTTCTCTTTGGCATGCATGATGCCACCGGGTATGGCGTGGGCTGGACGGGCGACGATGACCGCTCTGATATTAAAAGCGTCTGCGGCGATTACCCCGCCCTCTACAGCTGGGATATGAATACCGTCGACCGCGGTTCCCCCCTCGATATGGCGCGCTTCACCTATCGCATCAAATCGGCCTTTTCACGCGGCGGGATCAATACTCTCTGCTGGCACCAGTACGATCCCCAGGGCCGCAGCTTTTACGGGGCGGACATCAGCGATAATGTCGTGGCCACCCTGCTGCCGGGAGGGATCTATCACGAATTCTATAAAAAGCGTCTGACGCGCATCGCCCGTTTTCTCAAGGGATTGCGCGGTAGTGACGGCCAGGCCATCCCGATCATTTTCCGCCCCTATCATGAGCACGACGGCGGCGCCTTCTGGTGGGGGACCAGCAACTGTAGTACCGAGGAGTATAACCGCATCTGGCAGTTCACCGCCACCTTTTTGCGCGATAGCCTCAACGTCCACAACCTGATCTATGCGATCTCGCCGATCAACTTTACCACGCGCAACAGCTACCTCAAGATCTATCCGGGGGATGCCTACGTGGACATCCTCGGCATGGATTTCTATTACTGGACGCCCCTGGATCAGCGCCAGACCTCCTTCATCAACAGCCTGCATGTGCCCACGCAGCTGGCCCGGGAACGCGCCAAGATCGCCGCTCTGACCGAAGTGGGCTATGAGTGCATCCCCGAGCCGGCCTGGTTCAATCGCTACCTGCTGCCGCCCTTCAAAAGCGACAGCCTGATCGCGCGCATGTGTTACGCCGCGGTGTGGCGTAACGCCTCGACCAGCCATTTTTTCGCCCCCTGGCCCGGGCATGCCACGGTGCCTGGCTTCCTCGAGTTCTACCGGGAGCCTTATACTGCTTTCGAGCAGGACTTGCCGCCGATGTATATCCGTCCGGGCTCGGATCTGACGCCGCCGGTATTTACGGTGACGCCCGACAGCCACCTGGTCGCGACCGATACCTTGATCACCCTCGCGTTCGAGACCAGCGAACGAGCTCACCTCGGTTGTGGGACGGAAGACCTGCCCTATGCCCAACTGCCCGGCCGCTTCGAGAACGGCCAGGGGGGATTTAAACACACCACTACCCTCCGGAGGCACCAGGGCGAGGTGTTCACCTTGTACCTGCGCGCCATCGATATCAGCGGCAACGAGACGCCCCAGCCCTTCCGCATGACCATCGTCGTCGACACCCTGCAGCGAGCCATCCCCTGGCACGATGACCGCTACCCCGTCCACGGCTGGAAGAGCGGCGCGGCCCCGCTCGGCTGCGGTGCAGCCGCCAGCAATACTACGCTGACGGCAGATTGTGCAACTCTCTACTGCGCCACCACTTTTACCCTGGAACAGCCGGTCAGCAAACTGGGCTTGCTGCTCAAGTGTCATGACGGTGCTCTGGTGCGGCTCAACGACCGCGAGCTGTTGCGCTACAACCTCCCCTCCGGGGAGATCGGCCACGACACGCCGGCGGCGAGCACGGTTAAAACCAGTCAGATTTATGTCCTGACGCCGGCGGACCTGCTGCTGCTGCGCGCCGGGGAGAATCGCCTCATGGTCGAATTGCATGCCGCCGCCCTGGCCGATGCGGATCTCTCCCTCGATGCCCAGGTGTTTGATGCCAGCCGGATCTACCTCAAGCTCGGCAGCTCCTGGCGCTACTACGACGGCGGAGCCCCGCCTCTCTTCACTCTGGCCGATTATCTCAGCGGCGTAACCAAGCCTGCCGCCGTTGCACCCGGCGGATTCGGACTGGCCCAGAACTATCCCAATCCTTTCAATCCCGAGACGACGATTGCGTTTCGCCTGGACAAGGAGGGCCCGGTTCGTCTGGAAATTTATGATATCACCGGCAGGCTGGTCACCCGGCTGATCGACGGCCGCTGCACGGCCGGGGAACATCAGGTGCGCTTCAGGGCGGAAGGATTGGCCAGCGGGGTCTACCTCTGCCGGCTGGCAGCAACGGGAGAAAACCGGATGCAGCGGATGCTGCTCTTGCGGTGATACAGGGTGGCTTAAAAACAAGGCGAGTCAACTCGAACGGCTGGCTGGTTTTTTATTCAGCCGGAAAGGAGGGAAAATGCGTTGTACGCACTGCCAAAAGGAATATCCATCCAAGTACTACTTCAAGACCGGGAATATCTGCCTCGAGTGTTTTAACCGCCTGAATGCCGATGAGCAGAGAGCGGCGATCCGCCAGGATCTGGTGCCGCACCCGCTGACCACGACCACCTTTACGATTGAAGGCTACCACATCGTCCTGCAGCTGGGGGTGGTGCGCGGCATTGTTGTGCGCTCCCGCTCCATCTTTGGCACCCTCGGCGGAGCGCTGCAGACCCTGGTCGGCGGCAACATCAGCCTCTTCACGGAACTTTGCGAAAAAACCCGTGAAGAGGCCTTTGAGATCATGGTCGATCATGCTGAAGCCATCGGCGCCAATGCCATCATCGGAGTGCGCTATGACACCACCGAATTGATGGATAGCGTCACCGAAGTACTGTGCTATGGCACTGCGGCTGTCGTCGAGGCGATCTGATCCCGGTCATTTGACCAGGAGCAACTTGCGGGTCAACCTCAGGGAGCCCGCCTGCAGTTCATAGAGATAGAGCCCCGAGGGCACCGGATTACCGGCGGCATCGCGGCCGTCCCAGTGGAACTGGTGTGTGCCGGCATCCCGCAGGCCCTCGGCGAGCGTGGCCACGCATTGGCCGGCCTGATTGAGGATGAGCAGCCGGACGTGTTCCGCATGCGGCAGCGAGAAGGCGATCGTTGTCCCCGGATTGGCCGGATTGGGATAGTTCTGCAGCAGAGCGAAATCACTGGG
>Ga0116170_10000861_pt1 | contig 31827 bp, 27 predicted proteins | sample AD_JPNHW1_MetaG_FD_89797 | JGI IMG/M metagenome (GOLD analysis project Ga0116170, IMG submission 89797) | Active sludge microbial communities of municipal wastewater-treating anaerobic digesters from Japan - AD_JPNHW1_MetaG | ecosystem: Engineered > Bioreactor > Anaerobic > Digestate | place... | reverse complement strand
GAGGCCTTGATGGCGATTTCCGCCGTCTCGAAATCACGGATCTCGCCCACCAGGATGATATTGGGGTCCTGGCGCAGGAAGGATCGCAGCGCCGCCGCGAAGTTCAGACCGATCTGCTCCTTCATCTGAACCTGGTTGATGCCCGCGAAATTGAATTCGACGGGATCCTCGGCCGTCATGATGTTCACGTCCGGCTGATTCAACTTGGCGATGGACGAGTACAGCGTGTTGGTCTTGCCGGATCCCGTCGGGCCTGTCACCAGCACCATGCCGTAGGGCTTGTCAATCTGGCGATCCCACTGCTGCAGGCTCTCTGGCTCGAAGCCAAGCTTCGTGAGATCGAGCATCAGCTTGTCGCTGTCCAGCAATCGCAGCACGATCTTTTCGCCGAACAGCGTGGGCAGGACGCTCACGCGGTAGTCGATCACCTTCCCCTGTCCGCCCAGGTTCACGCGCAGTTTGATGCGGCCATCCTGCGGCAGCCGCTTTTCGGCGATATTGAGCTTGGCCAGGATCTTCACGCGGGAGGTGACCGGATCCTTGAGTTTGATGCTGGGGCGCATGACTTCCTGCAGCAGGCCGTCAATGCGGAAACGGATGCGGTAGCTCTTCTCGTAGGGCTCGATATGGATATCGGACGCGCCCTTGCGGATCGCATCGATGAGCACCATGTTCACCAGGCGCACGACGGGAGCTTCTTCGCTGCCCTTTTGCAGGGCCGCCGCGTTGATATTCTCCTCGTCCTCATCGTAGGTTTGGTAGTCCGTCTCGGTGCCTTCGAGTTCTTCTTCCAGGCCCTTGAGATCCAGCGCCTCGTCTGCCGCGTTATCAAAAGCCTTGCGATCGAAGTTGAGCTTGGCGGCCGCCGCTTCCGTGGCATTGGGCGCAGCGGCACCGGGCTTGCGGCCCTGGTCCTCGCGCAGTTTCAGGGCACTGCTGCCGCCGTAGTAGCGCTCGATGGCCCGGGTGAGGCCCATCTCGGACGACACGACGGGGTCGATGTTGTAGCCCGTGTGAAACCGGACATCATCCATGGCGAAGATGTCCGTGGGGTCGGACATGGCCAGGGTGAGCACGTTGCCCGACCGCTGCAGCGGCAACACCTTGTGCTTGGTCGCCAACTCGCCGGGCACCAGCGCGATGACGGCGGGTTCGATCGGCGGCCACTGGTCCAGATCGGCGGCGGGCACGCCGTACTGCATCCCGAGAAAGCTGACGATATCCTGATCGGCGCAGAAGCCCTGGCGCACCACGATGCTGCCGAGTTTTCCACCCTCGCGGCGCTGGATGCGAATGGCATCTTCCAGCTGCGCGTCCGTGATCAATTGAGCCTTGACGAGCATCTCGCCGAGCTTGCTAGCCAATGTTCGCCTCCGAAGGGTAAGGAAGTCTAACACCTGAGAGTGATCTAGCCAGTTTTTCCATGATCGTTATCCTTGTCACATGCCTTCCGACCTCCCGTCCGACAACCGCCTGGACCTCGCCCGCGAACTCGTCCGGGAAAAAGGGCTGTCTCGGCAGGATCTGGAACTGCTGAATGAAATCCTGAACCTGGGCGCCGGTGATCTGGAACCCATGCTCCAGCCCTCGCCGGAAACGCCAGCCATTCGCCCGGAATCCCCTCACTTGGCCCGATTGCGGCGCGCCTTTGGCCTGTTCCTGGCATTTCTCAATCAATTCTCAGACAAGCGCCTGGGGGACGTCCGCCAAGCCATGGCCCTGGTGACACAGCATTGCCTGGCCAACATCGAGCAGATGGCACAGGCGGCCCATCGCGACATCCTGGCCCAGAACCAGGAACCGGAATGGATCATCCACCTGCTGGATCTCATCGCCTCCCTGCGCACCATGGCGACCTCCCTGGGCTCGGAAGAGGATGGGCGCTACCAGGAACACTGGTCGGGCTTCCTACAGGACCGCCGGGAGCACTTCCGAACGCTCTTCATGACCCTGGGCGAACGCAGCGAAGGCACGGAGCTGACGGCCCAGCTCAATCAGCGGATGAAGATCCTGAACCAATCCCTGAAGACCTCGACGGGACGCCCGCTGGAGGCCATCCGCAAGCTGGAGGTCCTGCTGGAGAGCGCGCTGCCCGAGGACACGCGCCTGCGCGCCGAACCGCTGCTGCTCGTCCAGCATGTGATCTCGAATCTCCGCATGACACTGTTCCGCCCCCTCGACCGGGGCATCCGCTGGCCCGCCATCGAGAACGTCCGCGGCAGCCTACAGTGGCTATGGAACCATCTGGGATGGTCCCTTCCTCGCGCGGAAGGCGGCCTGCTGGAGCACAGCCTCCCGCGGGAGGTGCGCGCCCTGCTCAAGCAGCTGCGCAAGGACCGCCCAGAGGCCTTCCGCATCGTGGCCCGAGCTCTGGCCAACCACCTCGCGCTGCTCAGCCTCGTGGATCATCTGGAACCCGCCGTGAACGCCTCCATCCAGGAGCGCTACGCCATGGTTCCAACCTTCTACGTCATTGAATCCGAACTGGGGCGTCTGGCTGAGCGCGTCTACCACCCTCGCATCGCCGAGCAGCTGCCCGTGGGCACGGAGGAATCCCTGCTGCTGGGCGCCTTCCTGCGCCAGGCCACCCTCTCCTTGCTGCAGGATCAGGCCACCATCCGCGGCCTGTTGCAGCAGACGCTGGTCAACAACGACGTAGACCAGCTGGCCAGCACGCTGGACAACCTGCGCGCGCTGCTGCTGAACCATCAGCGCCAGCTTCTGGGCGATCTGGCGGGGCTGTTCTCCGCCGAGCTGCGCCAACGCCTTTTCCCAGATTCACCCTCGCTCACCGAGGAGGGCGATCGGCTGCGCCAACGGCTGCACCGGCTGTGGGACTTCCTGGACCCCACCTTCCAGCAGATCCAGCTGCACCTCGAACTCCAGGATTGGCCGCGACTGGCCCTCACGGTCGCGCAGGCGCAAAACCATGTGGTGGGCTTCCGCCGCAGCCCGGAATTCCTGCTCATCCGCAGCCAGGACCGCCAGGAATTCGAGCGGATCACCCAGGCCTTCGTGCGCATCCTCGACGGGCCTCAGGATGTCGAACGCGCCCTGCGCGAGAGTTCGGAACTCCTGGGCGAACTGCTGCGATTCCTGGATGTCTTCCTGCTCCGCATCAATGCCCGCGTGCCACTGATCCGCCTGGATCTCACCAGCGCGCGCGAGGCGCACCAACTCTGTGTCAAGCTGCTGGGCATGGAGCCAGCCGCCTCGGATCGCAGCCGCACCACGCACCGCATCATCCAGACCACGAAACCGCTCGGCGTGCGGGATCCCCAGGCGCTTGGGCTGCTCAAGCGATGGGTTCGGGCCGAACGCAACGGCAAGGACGCCAAGACGGCCCTCGATACGCTGGGTTCCCATCTGGGGCACCTCTCCTCCCGCCTGGAAGCGGCGCTGAGCTGATATGCCCAGGATCTTCTGGCGGGAACCCCATCCATCCCCATCGTCCCTGCGCCTGCGCCAGGCCCTGGCGGACTGGGGATTCATCATCGAAGACGGCCAGAGTGAAGGCTCCCAGATCATCGTGGCCGACCGGCCGGATCCCGGGCTCATTCCCATCAATGCGCCCGAGGTGCTGTGGTGGGTGAAGGATGGATCGCCCGAGGAGGTCAGCGAAGTCCTGTCCCAATGCCCGGGCTGGGTCGTACGCCAGGACTCTCCCCTGGAAGCCGTGAAAAGCGCCCTGGAACATCTGCGCAACCGCGATCTGGGCAGCGAGGGCTGGTTGCGCCAGATGCTGCATCTGGCAACCCTGGACGAGCTGTTGCGCCCAGTCCTGGCCCGCGTGATGGAGCTTTCCGAAGCCCGCCATGGCGCCATCTGGATTCGCCAGGACGACGCATTCTTTCAGCGCTGCGGCGAGGGTTTTGCCGAGGCGCCCATTCCCTTGGCTGATGCTGCCGCCCTGGTGCGGACGGGCCAAGCATGGCTCCTGTGCCCAGGCACCCAGATGGGCATTCTCCGGCTCTATCACCCGAAAGGGCTCCCCGAGCACTTCCTCGGATGGATCCGCGACGTGGAAGATCTCCTCATCAACGCCTGGAGCCTGGAGGTGAGCCAGGCGCTCTCTTTCCGGGACGATCTCACCGTGGCGCACAACCGCCGCTGCCTGGAGGTGGAGCTGCCCAAGGCCGTGCGCGACGCAGCGGCCCGGAACGAATCCGTCTCCCTGCTCTTTCTCGATGTAGACAACCTTAAGGCCCTGAACAGCCTGTACGGGCACCCCGTCGGCAGCAAGGTCCTGACCACCGTCGCCCAGGAAGCCCAGCGCATCATCCGCGCCCAGGACAGGCTCTACCGCTATGGCGGCGACGAGTTCTGCATCCTGATGCCCGGCACCACGCATATCGGCGCCTCCAAGCTGGGCGAACGCCTCATCCACACGCTTGCGGATGCGCCCATCGCCGTCGGTGATCAGCAGCTCACCGTCAGCATCAGCATCGGCATCGCCGCCTACCCCGCCCACGCAGACGGCGCGGAACGCCTGCTGGATCGCGCGGACCGGGCGCTGTTCCAGGCCAAGCGCCAAGGCAAGGGACGCGTCGCCCTGGCGGAATAAGAGCTAGCTCTATACCGGCCCGATCAGCCCGCCAGCGTCATCGCCACTTCGCGCAGCAGTGATTCCGCGCTGGGATTGCGCGCCAGGTTGCGCAGCGCGTCGAATGCCCCATGTAGGGGCACTGGCAGGGAGAGCGCGGACTGGGCGAGCTTCTGAATGCGCGGGCGCCAGGGTTCCAGCCTCAGCGCCTTGCCTTCCCGCAATCGCGCCACATCGCCCAGAACGAGCATCAGCAGTTCCAGCCCCCGCGCCACCTGCTCACCCTGCGCCAAGTCCGAATCCTTTTCGGGCAGCAGGGGCTTGGCGGCGGACGCGAAGAGATCCCCTTCCGCCAGATCCAGCCAGGCTTCGATCTGGCGGGAAGCACGGTCGAAGGCCTCCGGATCCAGGTAGCGCAGCGTTCCCGAAGCCAGGGCCGTCCACACGGGGCGATCCTCCTCCTTCCATCCCGCCTCCTGGGCCACGGCCCAGGCCTCGTCATCCTGCAGCGGCGAGAAGGCGATGCGCTCGCAGCGGGAGCGGATGGTCTGAAGCACGGATTCCGGCCGGTGCGTGATCAGCAGAAAGTGGGTGCCAATGGGCGGTTCTTCGATGGTCTTCAGCAGCATATTGGCGGAAGCGCCATTGAGCCGATGGGCGTCCTCCACCAGGATCCATCGGTGGCAGCCTGCGGGCGCGGCCTGGTGCGCCCAGCGAATGACGCCGCCTTCCACCAGATCGTCCTCGCGGATGGCGCCGATGCGGATGAGGCCCGCCTTGCCCTCGGGCGCGATGCGCAAAAGATTGGGCCATTCCACCGGCAACGAATCGGCCTTGAACGCGCGACAGCCCTCGCACTGCCCACACGCGTTGCGGCGAAAGCAGAGTTCGCGCTGGGCCAATTCCATGGCCACGCGGCGCTTGCCGATGCCTTCCAATCCAACGAACAGCATGGAGCCCGGAAGACGCCCGGCCTCCAGCCGCTCTCTCAAACGCGTGCGAACGGACAGATGCCCCTTGATGGCGGGATCAAACATGGCCCGGTCCGCCCCCACGATGTCCATGGCGCGCCAGCACGGGGGCCACAGTCTGCCAGATGGCGGACTCCACCTCATCCGCCGAACGATCCGCGGGAATCAGCACGACGCGATCCGAATCCTTGGCGGCGATCGCCTGGAAGCGCTCCCGGACCTTCCGGTGGAAGGAGAGTGCCTCCTGATCGAACCGTGTTTCCTTGAAATCAGCGCCGAGGCTGGCGTTGCGCGCCTCGACCCGCTGCAGCGACACCTCGGGATCCATATCCAGAACCAGCGTCAAGTCCGTGCGCAGATCGCCCAGTACCATGGCGCTCAGGTGATCCAGGCAGGTGTCGTCCACACCCCGCGCGCCCTGGTAGGCCCGGGAGGAATCCTCGAACCGGTCCACCACGACGATCTTTCCGGCCTTCAGCGCCGGGCGCACGAGGCTCGCCAAATGCTGGGCCCGATCCGCATAGAACAGCAAAAGCTCGGCTTCGGAACACCAGCTCTCGCCGCTGGCGTGGGGGGCCAAGAGCAGAAAGCGCAGTTCCTTCCCGAGGCTCGTCCCCCCGGGCTCCTTGGTTGCGATGAAGGGAAAGCCCTCTCGCTGCAGACGCGCGTTGAGGCGCTGGATCTGGGTGGATTTCCCCGATCCCTCCACCCCCTCCATGGTGATCAGCACGCCGCCCAAACCGCCCTCCATTTCCTCAAACCAGCATAACCGGCCATGCCACAGCTGCATCCGGATCCAAAAGTGCCTATGCTGTCGAAAGTCATCCCCTGCGGAGTGGACCGTGCTTGAATCCGTACGTTGCCCCAACTGTGCCACCCACTATGGGTTGAAGGCCGATCGTGTGCGATCGGGCATCCGGCGCGCCCGCTGCTTCCGCTGCCGGTCCGTCTTCGGCATCGAGGCCGAGGTCCAGCGCCTGCTGGGCCTTCCAACGCCCGTCATCCCCGAGCTCGCCCCCCTGGGGGCTGCGCCTGCCGAGACACCTTTCGCGAACGCGGCTGCCATCATGAATCCCGATGTCATGGACATCGGCATGGACGAACTGGTCATCAGTCCCGATGATCTGGCGAGCCTGAGCCAGGAAGATGCCTCCACTTCGGACATCCCTGAGGAGGCAGCGGTCGGCGCCCCTACGCAGGAACTCGCGGAAGAACCCGAGGGCTATCCGGAACAGCTCCCTCCTTCGCTCACGCTGGGTGATCTGGAAGGCAGCGAAGACGAGATCCTGGAAAAGACCATCATCACAGAGAGCATGGACTTCACGCCCCTGCAGGAGGCCCCTCGGGAAACGGAGACAGCTGACGACGCACCCGCGCCTTTGTCGGATTTCCAGGCCGGACCCACCGCGACGGGCGGCTTTGCCAGCGCGCGTGACGCCATCTCCAAGCTGTTGGGAGATGTTCCCAAGGCGGAGGCGGAGCCCCAGCCCGAGCGCAAGCCATCGTCCAAATCCACCAACCAGATGGACGTGGAAGCGGCCCTGGATGCGCTGGATTCCACCCTGGGAGGCTCGCAGGTCCGCCCCATCAACAGCACGCGCCCCATCGTGCAGCCGCCCCAGTTCCACCAGGCCGAAGCCGAACCCGCGATGAGCAGCACCGTCAAGCTGTCACACGAGGAGCTGATGGAGGCCATGCGGGCAGCTTCGACATCCGCTTCCGCCTCTGCGGCGACGGTGCCCACAGCGGGACAGATGCCATCGCGGCTGACGCCGCCCGATCCCTTCTCCGCACAGGCCCCGGCCTCCCAAGCGCCCGAATATCAACCGCCGACACCCCCGGCCTGGCCCCCGCAAGCTCCTCCCCCCACCTTCGACCCGGCACCTGCCGCGCCGACGGAGGAGACGCTGTACCGAGTCCAGCTGCCCAAGGAAGTCGTGAACAACCTGAATCTGGAAACCATTGCCATGTGGATTGAACAGGGACGGGTGCAGGAGTTCCACATGGTCGCCCGCCAACAGAGCGAGCACTGGATCGAAGCGGGCAAGGTGCCCGGGCTGCGCATGGCCTTTGAGCGGATTCGCCGCCCCAACCAGGTCCGGAACGCGCCACAGATTCCCGAAACGCCCCTGAACCCACCCCCGGCGAAGAAAGGCCTCTTCGGCGGCATTTTCGGCAGGAGCTAGCCCGTGATCCTTCCGCTGCTTCTCGCCCTGAGTCTTTCCCAGCCCAACCAGGAAACGGAAAACGTACCCGCGCCGGAAACGGCTCCCGAAGCCGCGGCGGGTACCGCCAAAAAGGCTTCAACGCTCGCCCCTCCATCCAAGGCGGGCAAAGCCGCCCCGACGGCTCCTGCGCCCAAGCCCGTCCCAGCCGACAAGGCTGCGGAAAGCGCCGTCAAATCCCTCAGCTTCGGCAGCAAGCGCCTGACCTACCGCTGGGACGCCCTACTGCCCGTGGATCTGGATGTGGATGGCCTGAAGGTCAAGACGGTCTTCTTCAACCGCCGAGAGATCAAGAGCGGCATCTTCAAGGGCGCGGATTTCGGGCTGCGTGGCCAACTGGAAGTCACCAACACCTCCAGCCACCCCAAGGTCCCGGGATTCGCCGTGGCCGTCTTCGATGCGGATGATCGCCTACTGGGCGTCGCCAGCGGCGGCACGAAGATCGGAACCGTCAAGCCCGGCGAGACAGAGACCTTCGATCTCAATTTCAGCTACGTCACGGAACGCATGCCCCTGGGGGCCTACGCCGTGCTGAGCCTGGAGTTGCGGAATTAGTTCGCGCGCTGTTCCTGGTAATGGGCCAGGATCTCGGCCGGACTCGCGGTAGCGGTTCCGATCTTGCCGACCACGACGCCTGCGGCGGCATTGGCCAGCATCGCAGCGGCCTTCCAGTTCGCACCCGCAGCCACAGCGGCGCTGAAGACGGCGATCACCGTGTCCCCGGCACCGCTCACATCGAAGACTTCGCGCGCTTCCGTGGGAATCAGCCAGGGATCCACCCGTCCCGACTCGGGGGCGAATAGGGCCATCCCCTTCTCGCTGCGCGTGACCAGCAGGCCTGAAATCCCGAGCTCGGCCGAGAGCGCTCGGCCAGCGGCTTCGACCTCGGCATCGCTCTTCGACGGCTTATTGGACAGTTCTGTCAATTCCTTCGTGTTGGGCGTCATCAGTGTCGCGCCGCGGTACAGCTCGCGGTGCGAGGGCTTGGGGTCCACGATCCAGGGGATACCCCGCTTCGCGCAGCATTCGCGCACCGCATCCATCAAGGGCGCGCTGATCACCCCCTTGGCGTAATCGGAGACGATGAGGGCTGAGGCCTCCTCCAGCGCACTGGCCAGCTTGATCTGCAGCGCCTCGACCACCGGTTCAGACAAGGGATCCAGCTCTTCGCGATCGATGCGGAGCATCTGCTGCTGCTGGCCGATGACGCGGGTCTTGATGATGGTCGGGCGGTTCCCATCTCTCACGATGGCGTCGGACGCGACGCCCAGCCCTTTCAGGATCTGCAGCAGGCGCAAGCCGGCAGCATCCTCCCGCAGGGTTCCGATCACCAAGGGCTCCGCGCCGATGGCGCGAAGGTTCGAGACGACATTGGCCGCGCCGCCCAGCACCGCCTTCTCGCGGCGCACATGGACGATGGGCACGGGGGCCTCGGGGGAGATGCGACTGACTTCGCCGAACAGGTACTCGTCCAGCATCAGATCGCCAAGCACCACCACCCTGCGACCGCGAAGGCGATTCAAGAGGACTTCAGCCTCGGCCCGATCCAACTTCATTCGAATCTCCTTGCTTCGCTCTGGAGCAGCACTGGAATCCCATCCTCCACGGGATAGATCAGCCCGCACTTCCGGCAGAACAGGCCTTCCGGCCGCTCCTCCAGATCGCCATGGCAGGCCTCACCACCGATCTCGGCGGGACAGCACAGAATGGCGAGCAGCGCGGGATCCAAGGGCATCGGGTCGCCCTAGCAGAGCGAGAACTTGGGGCCGCCGCCGCCTTCCGGGGGCGTCCACACCACGTTCTGTTCTGGACATTTGATGTCGCACGTCTTGCAGTGCAGGCAGTTCGAGAAGGCGATCTCCACGCCGCTGACATTCCCTAATTCATCGGGATGCACCTCGTAGACCTGGGCGGGGCAGAACGCCGTGCAGGGCGAACCCTTCTCCTCCCAGCACAGGGCGCAGATCGCGTTGCTGCGCACGATCTTCAGGTGCGAAGGTTGGTGTTCGTCGTGCATCACGCCAGCGAGGTAGACGTCATCAAGCTTCTGGATCAGCTTCTCACCGTCGAACTTCACCCCCAGATCCAGGTCGGCGCGCTTCAGGTTCTCCTTGCCGTAGAAGCGCTCCACGGTCTCGGTGGTCTCGGCGTCGGCCTTGGACTTCAGCGGGTTGCCCGGCACCCAGCCCTTGCAGATCTGCGCAAATCCCAGGCGCAGCATGGCCAGCGGCGTAACGCCGTGGGCGATGGTCGCGTGGAAATTACGGGTGGCCTTCAGTTCCGCGCCGGCCCATGAGGCCATGAAAGCCTCGGCGTAGCGGGACAGGGAAGCCTCGCTGACATCGTCTTCCACAAGGGCGGCCAGGATCGTCGTCGCCGCTTCCACGCCCGCCTTCATGCCCAGATGGATGCCCTTCAATCGGGCCGAATTGATCATCTGCGCGCTTTCGCCCACCAGCAAGCCACCCGCGAACGCCAGGCGCGGCATCGAATGGTAGCCGCCGATGGCCAGCGCCTTGCCGCCGTACTGCACCACCTTGCCGCCTTCCAGGATCGGAGCGACACGGGCGTGGGTCTTGAACTTCTGCAGCGCCAGATGCGCGTCGGCGAAGGGATCTTCCACATCCAGGCTGACGACATAGCCCACGGCCACGCGATTGCCCGACATGCCGTAGAGGAACGAACCGCCGGATTCCGAGTTCTGAAGGGGCCAGCCCGTGCTGTGCATCACGAAGCCCGGCTTCACGCGGCCCTCGGGCACTTCCCAGATTTCCTTGGCGCCCGTCTCGAAGACCTGGGGATTGATGGAGTCCTTCTGAAGACCCAGCACCTCGTCCAGCTCGCGGAACAGGTGGCCGCGAGGCCCTTCGCCAAAGATGGTCACCTTCGCCTTCAGGGCGTTGCCGGGCTCGAAGTTGCCGCGCTTGCTGCCATCCGCGTTCACGCCCTTATCAGCGGTCTGCACACCGACCACCTTCTTGGTGCCATCGGGCTGGTCTTCCCACAGCACCTGGATGCCAGCGAAGCCGGGCAGCAGCATCACATCCACGCCAGGGACTTCGCGCGATTCGATCTGCTCGGCCATCCAGCGGACGACCTTGGAGAGCGAAACCACATGGCTTCCGTGATTCTTGAAGTTGGGGGGCAGCATCGGCAGCTTGAAGCCGCCGCGCTGCGAACTGAGCATCCAGACCTCTTCCTGGGCCACGGGGCCTTCCGTGGGAAAGCCGCGCTCCATATAGTCGGGGCAAAACTCCGCCAGGGCCTTGGGATCCATCACCGCGCCAGAGAACGCGTGATCGCCAATCTCGTCGCCCTTCTCGATCAGGCCGATGGTCAAGCCCTCCAGCTTGGTGACACCCTCACGCCGGTTGTGGGCCTCGATGAGATCCAGCAGCCTCCACAGCGACGCCAAATTGCTGGGTCCGCCCCCCACGAAGAGCACATCGAATTCCAGCTCTTCGCGTTCCACGTCCGGGCGCGCCGACTGGGTCGAGAAATCAGCCATGGTTCCACTCCTGATCAAACCGAAGCTCCAGTGTAGCGCGCGCGATGGGATACTGGGCCCATGGCTCCTGAACCCCAGCCCTCCTCCTTGATCTTCCAGGCCGCCGTGGAGCGGCCGCTGTCCACGGTCTTCTGCCATGCGAACGGCACCTGGGAGGGACACGACTATCGCGTGGAAGCCATTGTCGAGCGCCCCGGGCTGGACGCCTTCGACGTGGTGATGGACTTCCGCGATCTGGAAGCCGCGCTGGACGCGCAACTGGCGCCAATGGCGGGACGCCTGCTCTCGGAGCTGGGAATGAAAGATCCTTCCGAACTGGCCCAGCGACTCTTCCGGAATCTTGCCCCCCACGTGCCCGGCCCCGCACATTTGACGGAAGTCACACTGACCGACGGGGCGGGACGCAAGGTGGCGGTGCGCGCCGAAAGCGCCTGAGGCTCGAAGCTTGCGTGCCTCCTCGCGGAGGCGGCCATGTTTGCCCGGAACCCTGTCCTGTCCAGCCCATCATCCACGACGGCGCACGCAGCGATGCCCCGCAGCGGATCGCCAACCGCCGCCCATGGATTCAGCGATCTCCTGACGCTGGAAATCGGGAAGACTTCCGTGGATGCGCAGGATGAAGACAAGGCCATGAAGGCACTCTTTCGGATCCTTGCGGCCTTGAGCACCGGTCGCGTGGATGGCAGCGTCTTCGAGCAAGATCCGGACGATCGGGCGACTGGCACTTCTCCGGGCCCGATCCGAACCCAGTTGGAGACGCTCAAGGCCGTCATCCGCCGCATCATGCGCGGCGGGCAAGTCGAGGGCGGGGCCAATCCGAGCGATCCCACTGCCCACGCCAGCCTGGAATCCTTGCTGCAGTCGCTGCCCAGCGAGATCCAGAACCTGATCCGACGCGCTTTTCCAAACCTCGATCAGCTTCTGGACACCGAGCGGCAGAGGCTTCTCAAAAGCGTGACGGGGTTGGCTTCTCAGGAAGCCCAAAGCGGGCCAGACTGCTAGGCGGTTCAGCGACCCGAGAGGGTTCGCCACCGACGGGATCCGCCATCAGGAGCTTGCATGCAACCCATCGTCATCGATCATCCCCTGGTTCACCACAAACTGTCCTACCTGCGGGATCGCAAGACGCCCGTAAGCCAGTTCCGGCAGCTCATCGAGGAGTTGGGGTTGTTCCTCGCCGTCGAGGCCACGCGCACGCTGCCCACGACCTCCGTGGCGGTGGAAACCCCCATGGAACGCACCCAGGGCAAGCGGCTGAATGCCCTGGACCCCGTGCTGGTGCCCGTGTTGCGCGCGGGGCTCGGGCTGCTGCAGCCCTTCCTCGACGTGCTGCCCACGGCCAAGGTGGGCCACCTGGGCCTGTTCCGCGATCACGACACGCTGGTGCCCGTGCCCTACTACAAGAACTTCCCCCCCCTGCTCGAAGAGCGTCCCGTCTTCGTGCTGGACCCCATGCTCGCCACCGGCGGCAGCGCTTCCGAAGCCGTGCGCCAGCTCAAGGTCGCGGGCGCGCGCCAGATCACGCTGGCCTCCATCCTCGCCGCGCCCGAAGGCGTGGCGCGGCTCCAGGAGGATCACCCCGACCTGCACATCGTCATCACGGCCCTCGATCGCCAACTCAACGAGAAGGGCTACATCCTCCCGGGCCTGGGCGACGCGGGCGACCGCATCTTCGGCACGAACTGAACCTGGTTCCAGGCAATCGAAAGGGGCCGCATCGCGCGGCCCCTTTCGTAAATCATGGAAATTTAGAAGTGGTACTGCACCACCAGCATGGGCGCGTTGACCTGCTTGTTGGTGGCGGGTGCAGGGGCGTCGCTGTTCGCGCCGCCGAACTTGTTGTTCCAGTATTCGTAGCCAAGCCCGGCGAAAACCTTGCCCTTGGCACCGAAGGCGGCGCCCAGATCAGCCACCAAGCTGAGATTGGCGACGGTTTCCGCCTTGGTCTCGACACCGAAACCATCCTTGCCCTTGGGGGCAATGTGGTTCGCAAAGCCTTCGAACTTCGCGCTGACGGGACCCATCTCGAAAGGAATGCCCCACGAGGCACCGATCATCCAGGTCACCTTGTAGTCCACGGATTTGCCCACAATGCCGTTGAAGTTCTGCTCGTGGCAGGCCCAGAACCCGATATCGAAAAAGCCCTTGGGAACCGCCAGGTTGAGGGTCGGGCCCAGGCACATGAAGCGCTTCTTGGAAGCAAACGCGTTGTTCTTGGAATCGAGATCGAACCCAGCGGTGACAGAGATATCCTTCACGGGTCCGAAGCCCAGATCCTTCTTCGAGATCTTGCCGAAGCTCAGGGAGCCGCGGTAGACCACGTACGTCTCGCTGGCGCCGGTCTTGCCGTTGTTGGAGGGATCGTTCTTGTCCGACAGCAGCATGTCCGCGTTGAAGTAGTTGCCGCCGTAGGCCCAGCCGCTGGCGTGGCTGAGCTGGATGATGTTCTTCTCCAGGGTGCCGTCGATGCCGGGCTCGCGGAACTGCGTGCCATAGCGGTAGCCCAGATAGGTGTCGCTCCAGTCGGCGGCCTGGGCGGGAATCGCCACAGCAGTAACAAGAGCAAGCAATGCGACAGTCGTTGTCAATTTCATAAAGTCCCTTTCTATGCGGACAGGAAGAGCAGCTTGAGCAGGAAGACGAAGGACAGCCCGGCGACGATGGGATGGACCTCGCGGCGGCGACCGGTGGCGACCTTCAGGACCGTGTAGGCGATCATGCCCACCGCGATGCCATTGACGATGGAGAAAGTGAAGGGCATGACCACCACCGCCAGGTAGGCGGGGATGGCTTCCGTGATGTCGTCGAAATGAACCGCCTTGATCTCGGAAAGCATAAAGAAGCCGATCATCATCAGCGCCGGCGCCGTGGCCTCGATGGGCACCATGAGGAACAGCGGAGACAGGAACAGCGCGACCAGCAGCCAACCGGCCGTCACCAGCGCCGTCAGGCCCGTTTTGCCACCCTCGGCCACGCCCGAGGCGCTTTCGATGTAGGCGGTGATGGCCGTGGTACCGAACATGGATGCAAAGGTGGTGCCCACGGCATCGGCCATGAAGGCTTTCGACGCACCGGGGAACTTGCCGTCCTTGTCCAGCAGCTTGCCCTGGGCGCCGATGCCCATCAGCGTGCCGATGGTGTCGAACATGTCCACGAAGAGCAGCGTGAACAGAATGATGAAGATGTTCACCATGCCGCTCAGGCTGCGCACCCAGCTCCAGTCATAGGTAAACATGTGGGGCCACGCGGGCAGCTGGAAGAGGTTGCCCGTGGGCAGATGCGTGAAGCCGCCGCCGAGCTTCGCGGGCAGCAGGCCCGCCAGCGTGACGGCCAGGATGCCCAGCAGGATCGCGCCCTTCACGCGGCGGGCCAACAGCACCGCGATCACCAGCAGGCCCACGATGGACCAGAAAGCGGGCGTCAGGTGGCCCTGGTCCCAGAAGCGCGCGATGAAGAGATTCTTCACGTCATGCACGCCGAAGATGGCCGCCGGATCGTTCTTCAGCGCGGGCAGCAGCGTGCCCTCGTCGATCTTCAGCCCGACCTTCGTGACGCCGCTATCCACGAAGCCGATGATGGCGATGAAGAGCCCAATACCCACGGAGATGCCCTTCTTCAGAGAGAAGGGGATGGCGTCCAGGAACGCTTCGCGCACCTTGAGTGCGCTAAGCACGATGAAGACCAGGCCCTCCAGCAGCAGCGCCGTCAGCGCCACGCGGATCGTGTAGCCCATGCCGCCTTGCCCCGCGGGCGCGCAGACCGTGAACGCGAAGAAGGCCGACAGGCCGAGGCCCGATGCGAAAGCGATGGGCAGGTTCGCGTAGAGCGCGCCGATGAGCGTGGAGAGCACGGCGCAGATGACGAAGGCCGTGAACCCCATGGTGGGATCAATGCCCGCGGCCTTCAGGAAGGAGTTCGGCACCAGCGCGATCACGTACGCCATCGAGATGAACGTCGTGGTACCCGCCAGGCATTCGATGGGGATGCTCGCCCCCTTCTCCTTCAGCTTGAACAGTCTTTCCAGCATGGAAACCTCGCTTGAAGAAAAATCAGTGCTCTGTGTTGACGTCCTCGACGTCGTTGCTGAGATGCAGATGATCGAAGAGCCAGAACATCAGGCTCAGCACGATGGCCACCACGGTGCCCAGGGCCATGCCCTTGAGTTCCACCGTGCCCAGCTTGACCGCCGCGCCGCTGACGCCTGCGGTCAGCACAATGCTGGTGAGTACCAAATTGCGCGACTTCGTGTAGTCCACCTTGCGCTCCACCAGCATGCGGATGCCCGCCGCCGCGATGATGCCGAAGAGCAGCAGGCACACACCGCCCATCACGGGCACGGGAATGGCGCGAATGGTCGCCGCGACCTTGCCCAGGAAGCTGACGCCCACCGCGATGCAGGCCGCGCCGCCGATGACCCACACGCTGTAGACCTTGGTGATGGCCATGACACCGATGTTCTCGCCGTACGTCGTGTTGGGCGTTGCGCCCACCAGACCCGACAGGATATTGGAGAGGCCGTCGCCCAGCAGGGAGCGGTGCAGGCCCGGATCCTTCACCAGATCACGATCCACGATGTTGCCCGTCACCACGAGATGCCCCACATGTTCGGCCAGCACCACCAGCGCCGCGGGCATGATCATCAGGATGGCCTGAAGGCTGAAGGAAGGCCGATACAGACTGGGTGCCTGAACCCAGGGCGCCGCCGCGATGGAGGCCAGATCCACCTTGCCCATGAACAGGGAAATCACCGTGCCGCTCACCACGCCGATCAGGATGGGGATCACGCCCAGGAACCCGCGCAGCAGCACCGAAGCCAGGATGGTGATACACAGCGTGGCCAGGGACACGAACGCCGCAGAGCCCAGCGTGAACGGCGCCGAGACGCTGCCGGTGAGCCCCGCCATCTTGGCCGCTGTCGGTGCCAGTTCCAGGCCGATGATCGCGACGATCGCGCCCATGGCCGCAGGCGGGAAGATGACGTCGATCCAGCGCGTGCCCGCGAAGCGCACGATCTGGCTGATGAGAACGAAGAACAGGCCGAAAGCGATGAAGCCGCCCTGGGCGGCGGAATACCCCATGGCGGGCGCCGCCATCACAGCCATCACAGGCGCGATGAAGGCGAAGCTGGAGCCCAGGTATGCCGGGATGCGCCCCTTGCACAGCCACAGGTACAGCAGCGTCCCCACGCCGTTCATCATCAGGCTGGTGGCCGGATTCACCTGGAACAGGAAGGGCACCAGCACCGTCGAGCCGAACATGGCAAAGAGGTGCTGAAGGCTCAGCGGCAGGGTCTGGAGCAGCGGAAGGCGCTCCTCCACATCTATGGTTCGTCGCGGCATGGGCTCCTCGATAGGGTTGTGAAAACGGGATTCAAGCGATCCGGCGCCAGGTATCCAACGCGCGTCGGATGACGGCATCTCGCCCCTTCTTCGCCGGGTAAAGATTCGAACAGGACAAAGCATCCTACCTGTCCCGATCCCGCGCCGGGGGACGGGAACCGCCTTTGTGCTTTTTTCCATACCCCGGCCCGAGGGATGTCGAGCCACGATCTCCCTGGCCTCCTCCCCTCCAGACTGTGGGCATCATGGAAGAAACGGAGATCCACCCCCATGTCCATCGCCCTTCAGCGTCCCCTTCGGAACGGCTTCCTCATCTTTATGCTGGGCCTATCCTGGCTGGGGCTTGGCGCGGTGGAACCCGTGATCGTCCCCTTATGGCCGGGGCTTCCGCCCGGAGCCAAGGCGGTTCCGAATTACCAGGAAAGCACCCGCAGGCCCGGCGATCTCGCCAGCACGCTGATTTTCAAGGTCAGCCAGCCGACCCTGGAGATCTTCCAGCCCGATCCCCTGCCTGCCAACGGCGTCCTGTCCCCCGCCATCGTCGTCTGCCCCGGCGGCGGCTATGCATGCCTCGCCTATGAGCACGAGGGGCGCACCACCGCGCGCTGGCTGGCGGCGCATGGCTTCACGGCCGCCATTCTGAAATACCGCCTGCCCTCTGACGAGATCATGGAGGACAAGGGCGTCGGCCCCCTCCAGGACGTGCAGGAAGCGATCCGCACCCTGCGCCGCCAGGCCGCGCGATGGCACATCGATCCCGAGCGCATCGGCATCATGGGCTTTTCCGCCGGAGGCCATCTCGCCGCCAGCGCCGCCACGCGCCACGCGGAGCGCGTCTACCCGCCCGTGGATGCCATCAGCGCCCGCCCGGATTTCTGCGTCCTGATGTACCCCGTCATCTCCATGCAATTGGGCCTTACGCACCCGGGATCGCGCCAGGGTCTTCTGGGCGATGCGCCCTCGCAAGCGCTTGTGGACAACGCCTCCTGCGAGCTTCGCGCCGACAAGACCACGCCACCCACCTTCCTGGTGCACTCCCAGAACGATGACCTCGTGCCCGTGGAGAACAGCCTGGGCTTCTTCCGCAAGCTCACCGCCTGCGGCGTGCCCGCCGAGCTGCATATCTATCCGAGGGGTGGCCACGGATACGGCCTGGGCGTGCGAGGCGATAGCCCCAAGAGCGTGCGAAACGAACTGGAGCGCTGGCTGAAGGAGCAGACCCAGCGATGAGGCCCTGGGTGCCCCTTCTGGCTTTTGCCCTGGCGCTCACGCCCCTCGCCGTCCTCCATCCCGTCCGCGTTTCCGGCGCCAGCATGGAGCCCACCCTTCACGATGGCGATCTGCGCCTGGGACTGCGCGCCTGGTGCGCGGGACAACCCAAGCGTGGCCAGGTCTGGCTGGCTGCAGGCCCCGAAGGTGCGGTCATCAAGCGCGTGGTGGGGCTGCCCGGCGAACACCTCGAACAGCGCGACGGCAGCATCCTCCTGGAAGGACGCCCGTTGGATGAACCCAGCGCCCAAAAGGATTTCCGATCCCTGGGCCCCTGGGACACGGGCGAGGGTTATTTGGTCCTGGGCGACAACCGACCGAAAAGCCGCGACGGGCGCGCCTGGGGCATGCTCAATCGCCATGCCTTCCGGACCCGATTGCTATGCCTGCCGAATTAAGCCCCAATCCTTGGCGTACCAGCAGATGAGGGCACACCCGCGACGGGACTCGGCCATCTTCACCAGCTTGCCGAAACCCCTGCAACCACGATGCGGCGGCTGAAGTAGGAAGGGTTGTCAGTGCGTTCGCGGTAATCCGTGGAATACGAATAACCCGAGAGATTGGCCCGATTGAAGAGGTTCATGATTTCCAGAAAGCTCACGCAGCGAAACGGCCCGACCATGAACATGCGGGTAAGGCGCATATCCGTTCGCTGATAGGTGGGCAGGCGATCTCCATAGCGCGCCCCTTCGATGGGCAGGTAGTTGCCAGTTCCATCCGGCAAGCCGCCGAGGATGGGCGTCACCGGTGCGCCCGAAGCCAAACGGTAAGTGGCTGACAACTCCCATCCGGGACTCAGCGTGCGCGTCAGCACCAGGGTCACGTTATGGGGAATGCTGGTGGGAACGGGGCCTTCGACATACTGTTTGTCTTCCTGTCGCCGGGTATTCAAATAGCCATACCCCAAGGAACCGTGCCAATTCGCCCCCGAAGCCTTGAGCAACAGATCCAGGCCGGTGGCGGTGCCATGGCCATTCCCCAGGTAGTGTGCGGTGGGATCTTCCACCAGCAGGCGTTTGTAGGTTTTGCGATAGACCTCGATCCGCGCTTGCCAAGGCAGCGACCCGCGGTCTTCCTTGAACTCCAGGGCCGCCAGCGCATGGGTGGCCTTAAGGGTCTTGAGATTCGGGTTGCCGGCATAGGGATCCATGGCGGTCATGGCCGGCGCCTGATGGAAACTGCCTGCGGAAAAGCGCCAAGTCAGGCGATCGGAGGCACGGTACGAAAGGGTGGTCCGAAGATCCGACGTCTGCTCGTGCTGAAGGTCGTAATGATCTGTGCGTCCTCCCAGGGAAAGCCCCCAGTCATCGTTCATGCGCCACCGCAACGTGGCATAGCCGCCCAAGCGATCGCCCCGAAAGTCGTATCCAAACTGCCGCGCCGCCCCTCCGGGGTTCCAGTTCGCCAGATCCTCAGGCACGCGACCCCGCGGGCTGAATCGCGTTTGGTTGCCATCCAAACCGGCTTCCAAGGCGAATGTTGCGCTGGGTTGCCAAAGCCCTTCCCCTCGAAAAAACACCTCGCCTTCGCGCTGATCCAGGCCCCAGTTCTGATCACCCCAACTCCCGAAAGACCAACGGCTGCTGAAATCGGTTCGAGACACGTCGAGGTTCAGCGCCAGTATTTCACCAAAAGCCTGGCTCACATTGACCGAGGTAAAGCCCGTTTCACTGCGGCTGGAATAGGTGTCTTTTTGATTGGCAATGCGTGTTTCCACCGCCAGATGGTCTTTGGATCCCAGAGCGTAGAACGAGATTCGGCCAGACCCCATCGGCTGCTGGTAGGCCAAATGCATGTCTGATGAAATAGGTGCTTCTTCGAAATTGCTGGAAAGATGAAACCATTGATCCAGGATATGCGTGTCTGCATAGCGAGCTGAAGCGCGAGCCAAGCCCTGACCAAACGGCTGCTGAATCATGGCGGATTGACCGCCAGGATCGAGAATCAGCTCGCCTCCGGCCTTCAAAGGCGCATTGTCGACCGAAAGATCCAGCACCGCAGACAGGGCGTCTCCGTAGCGTGCCGAGAAACCTCCGGGAATGAAGTTCACAGAGGTCACCATGGCGGTGTCCACGCTGCTGAAGATCCCACCCTGAGTGCTGGGATGGTGGAAGGGATGGCCCAATCGACCGCCGTTGATGAAGATGCCCACCTCTTCCGGTTTGCCTCCACGAACGAACAGCTCCGCCCCTTCGGTGGTGTTGCTCACGCCAGGCAACGATTTGGCAGCCTGGAAGACATCGGCCGCCGCACCTGGCGTGGTGTAGATTTCCAAGCGCGTCATGCCACTTCGAGCCGTGTCTTCGGTGCCGTAGCCTGACCCTTCCACCACCACCACCGCACTGGCGACCTTGGCCTCCAACCGCGCCAACAGAGGCTTCCCAGGCACCAATTCCCGTTCAAGATCTTCCATCCCCTCCGCCGTAATCCGCACGTGGGTGGCCCCTTCGGGAATGGACAACTTGAAGCGGCCCTTGGCATCGGTGCGCGTTTCGGCGGAACCCACCTCAATCCGAGCCCATTGCAACGGTTTGCCATCGGGTCCGAAGACGATGCCCGAAAGCTCCAAAACCGATTGAACCACGACCAATGCAGCATGCATGGCGACCCTCTCACATTAAGGTTTCTCGCTCGTTCCAACAGACTTTTGGGCTCAGCTTTTTTTGTTTTTGGCAGACTGGACGCGACCGGCGGCGTAGTTGAGGAATCCGTGTTCGGGATCGAAGGCCTTTGCCTTCATCAACGTGGCTTCGGCCTGAGGCGCCAACCCCATTTCTGCCTGGGCAATCGCCAGCCAGGCGTAACTCTCGATGCGGCCCCACTGCGGCACCCATGGGTTTTTGGACTTGGGTTCAGATTCCGCGGCCTTCACCGCGTTTTCCAAAAGCACAATGGCTTTCTGCGCGCCTCCTCCCGCAAATGCGGGCATGTGCAGCATGTGCACTCCATGCAAAATCCACGGACGAGGATTCCCGGGCTGCATCTTCTCGGCGGTTTCAAAACATCTCAGCGCCTTGGGGTTCAGCCATATCCCTTGCATGGGAGAGTGGTTCAGCTTGAGGCCGATGAACGCGCCCTGCAGGGCCAAGCTATCCGCATCCTGCTTGGGTTCCAGCACCTTGAGATTGCGATCGACCAAGACCTCGGCTTGTTTGGCCTCTTTCGAAGAAAACCGAGAAGCCACGCAGTAGTTCAAATATGCGTCCTCATAGGCCTTCTGTTCGAGGGTGCCTTCTTCTGCCGCCACGCGCGCCTGCAGTTCGCGGATCTGGTCAAGGCTCAGACCTTGGACACGTGAAAGGGCAGTCGCGAGATCGCTCTGGGCCGAAAGGCTGAAAGCGATGCATGCGGGAACGATCCAAAGCAGTTTCATGGGATTCTCCTGTTCGCCGGTGGGCTGATCCCAGCTTCGGCTTCCAGGAGAAGGCCTGTCTCAGCGCGTCGAACCAAGGGCCGAGAAAAGGCGACGAATCGGAGAATCAGGCCCCCAAGCGTCTGCGCAGCTCCGCCATGCGATCTCGACTTACGTTTACGCGATCGTTCGACTCCAGTCGAAGTTCGCCCGTTCCGCCAGGTTCGGTGACCACTTCTCGCACGCGATTAAGGTCCACCATGGCACCGCGATGACAGCGGAAGAACCGCGGTGCCAGCATCTTTTCCAGCTCATCCAGGGTGCGATCCAGGACAAAGCGTCCTTCGGGCGTGACCACGAACAGCATTCGATTTTCCGTGACCAAATGGCTGACTTCATCCCAGGTGAAAACCTTCATCCGACCCTTGTGCAGCACCGTGAAGCGTTCGGGAATCTCGGAGCGCCGCACCGCCTGAAGCGCGCTCAAAAGCCCTTCGAGTTCAGGCGCAGGCGCCGATTGGGCCTCAATCCGCATCAAGGATTCCCGAAGCTGTTCGCGCTCGACCGGTTTGAGAAGGTAATCCCGGGCGGACCATCGAAAGGCCTCAACCGCATGGCGATCGTACGCCGTGACGAAAACGATGGGAGGCAGCACCAAGCCTTTGTCGCGAGCGGCTTGCAACAGGCCAAAGGCGCCAGCGGGAGGAAATTCGATATCCATGAAAATAACATCGGGCTGCGTCATGGCCAGCAGGTGCAACCCGGCTTCGCCATCGGAGGCTTCTGCAAGGCAAACCGCATCGGGACGCAGTTCCTGAATCATGCGCTGAAGCAATCGCCGGGCAGGAGGCTCATCCTCGATCAGGGCGTATTTCAAGGCCATGGCAGACTCCGAGGCAAACGGATTTCGCAGCAGGCGCCTTGTTCCATCGGCAGCCAATGAAAGCTGCCACCCATGGCTTCGAGCCTCTGGCGAACGGTGCGCAAACCAATGCCATCCTCGGCATCCGCAGAGCGACCCACCCCATCGTCCTTGACCGCGATGCAAAGCTCCTTTGCGACGATGCTCAACGCACAGTTCCCTACCTTGGCGCGAAACCCATGCTTGAGGCTGTTCTCCACCAAAGGCAGAAGCAACAGCGGAGGCAATCGGAGTTCTCGCATGGAATCCGCCAGCTCAAGCCGGAAATTCAGGCGCTCTCCAAAGCGGGCTTGTTCAGTATCCAAAAGGTCTTGAAGCAAGGCGAATTCTTCTTCCAGGCTCCACTGATCATGTTCCAAGGCCGCCAGGATTTTGCGCAGCAGTCGCGAAAGGCGGCGAACCGCCTCTTCAGCCTGGGCCGGCTGTTCAGGGATCAGCGATGCCACGGTATTCAGGCTATTGAAAAGCGTGTGGGGACTCAGCTGGGCTCTCAGGGCCAAGGATTGGGCTCTGGCTTGGGAAAGCGCCAACTCTCGGGAAAGCTGGATTTGCCGGCTTAGGAATTGGTAGCCCATCACCAGGCCAGAGATGGCCAGCCCCACCAAGAGCGCGCCACCCAGGGACGCCCGGTTGAACATGTTGATGCCCAGCGTCCATCGAATCACCCAGGTGCTTAACAGCAAACACGCCGTGAAAACCACGCTCCAGCCCAAAAAGAAGCGCCTGGCTTGTTGCCCCGGCGACCCGTGTTCGGGCAGCAGGCGGATCAACAGGTAGCACCCCAAGGTGGATCCCCCCGAAATCAACACGCTGAAGATGGCGCCAACGGCTCCGAAGATACGAAAGTCCTTCAGTCCCGGATGGAACGGAAGAAAGAACCAACCCACCAGAATGCCGCCTCCCACTCCGATGAACGGCGTCCAGATCAGCCAGCGATAAGTAAGCGTGGGACGACTTTTTGGACTCATAACCTGTCAGCTCAACAGATGGAAATTTGAGGATCAAGCAGGATTGCACCAAAGGCGGCAAAAAGAAGACGAACGGGGTTTTGTCCCTTTGGGAGTGGCGTCTGGGCAGATCCTCCAAGTGGTGAAAGAGCCTACCCCCTTCCAATCCTTGGCATACCAGCAGATGAGGATACGACCGAGCTTGAGGAATGCTTGGTGGATATTAGACCTTCGTTCGCAGCGCACGGTGAGTCGCCGGAACCCGTGCAGCCAAGCGAAGGTGCGCTCCACGATCACATGGTGCTTGCTCCCATGAATGAACCAGAATGCCCACCTTCAATCGCATGGACCGAACAAGGATCGTCACGTCAAATTCGATTTATTTCGAAACACCTTCAATTACGCCACTTCCGAAAGAATTGCGCAGCGATAGTCTTTAGGTGCGGCAGGGTGCCGGATTCTTGGAGATCAAAGTGAAAATGGGAGCGATGGCTCTACTGGGAGCCCTGTTTGTAATGACCGATGTTTCCGCAGGAACACCAGCCAAAACCTTGCATGAGATGGCGGGTCGGACACCCAAACCGGCCACGCTTTCGAACGCCACGCTTGTCATTATCGATGCCCAGCGGGAGTACGTGGAGGGTGCCCTGCCGCTTTCGGGCGTGAAGACCGCCATCGATCAGACAGCGAGGCTCTTGACCAGGGCCCGTGCCCAAAAAACACCGGTCATCCACGTCGTCCATCGCGGTGGAAAGGGCCTGTTCGACCCCGAGGGGCGCTTCTTCGAGATCGTTCCGCCCCTGAAACCGCAAGAAGGCGAGGCCATCATCGAAAAACGCCAGATCAGCTCCTTCACCGGAACCAGACTGGAGGAAGCACTCCGCCGAACAGGCCGGAAGAAGCTCATCGTGGCGGGTTTCATGACCCACAATTGCGTCAGCTCCACCGTGCGAGCCGCCTTTGAACTGGGCTTCGAGGTCACCGTGGTCGCTGACACCACAGCCACTCGGGATCTGCCGGACGGGAAAGGCGGTGTATTGAAAGCCGAAGTCCTTCAAACCGCCAGCCTCGCCGCCCTGGCCGATAGGAACGCCGTGGTGGCGCTACGGGAAGCCGATATCCCGGACTGACGAGAATGGGCGGCGTTCCCAGACTGCAACAGGCCAAGATGTAGCCCCTATCGCTGGACGCTTTCGATGGGGCCGAGGTAGCGCGGACCCACCTCGCCAAAGCTCACCAGCACACGCTGCAACACGATCGCCGGATCCACCACCCACATCTTGACGACGTGAGTTCCCGGGCGAGCGATGGTGTGTTTCGTGGTCACCTTGCGAACGGATTCCGTCACCGTGCGCCCCCACGCTTCCTGACCATCGCCCACCGGAAGGCGCAGATCCACCATTTGCGGCGCCTCATCGTCCACCGATACGGCCAAGCGCAGCCCTCGCCCCGGTGTGAATGCCAGTGTGGGGGATAGCGTCAACTCGATGGTGGCTTCGCCGGTCGACACGGTGTGGATCAGGTATTCAAGCCGCGGAGACTGGGGAGAAAGGGTTCGGCTTTCCATCGTGACGGGGAAAGGCGTCACGCCTCCCGCCGTGCGGCCGAAATCCGGAAGCGTCTGCCAGATGACGCCAGGTTCGGCCACCGCCCGATGAAAATGAACCGCTTCGATGGAGACGACGCCTTCCGATTCGATGAAAGAGCTAGCCGCTGGCGCAGGCGAGGCGAGGTGCTTGATCACGGGCACCCACACGCAAACACGCGTTCCGCGCTCATCCTTCAGCCAAATCGTGGTTTCGTTTTTTCCCTCGGGCGCAGCGGACCAGTCCACCGTCACCTCAACCCGATGGGTCGTCGGCCCCGCAAGCGCTCCATCAGCTTTCGAGACATGAAGCCAAGGCGCTGTCGGCTGGATGGTGTAGCGTGTTTGACCAAGCCCTCGATTGAACACCTCGATCCATCGAGAATTTCGAGAAAGGGAATCCAGCGGAGGCAAGGTGGGCCGTTTTTGGCCGGGAATGATCTCGGGCCAAGCGGGCATCGCACCTTCAATGGCCACTCCCATCTCGCCATCCGTGGTCGCCTGGATCTCACCGACGGGCGGCATCGTGTTCCTTGGAGGCTGTTGCCAGATGGCATAGCCAAGGTGGGTCTGATCTGCAAAGTGCCGCCATCGCCCCTTCCCAAGCTCCTCGTTGTATCGGCGTGTAAGCGCAGCGTCTTCCTGAAACAGTTCGCGCACGCGCGCGGCAGTCGTGTTGGTTTCAGCCCTGCCCTGAAAAGCGTAGAGATGGTTCAGTCCGGCCGTAACGTTCATTTCATTCACAATCCGGCAGGCGCTGATCGGCCACCTCACCAACTGGAAATACGCATCCTGGCGATCAACGGGAAGCAGGGATTCGATCTTTCCGGCCCGCGCGTCAAGCTGCTTCCATCTCGCCACGATGCGTTGTCCCTCGTCGTCATGGATCACGCTGAACGAATCTGGTGAAAGGTTTTCGGGTTTGAGAAGGCCATTCAGCTTCGTGTACCCAGCCACCAGATCCGCGATCTCCTGCGCGTGCGATGGGCCGAATTCGCGTTCTGCCCACCGACGTCCGTATTCGTTGAGCCGCTCAAAGGGCCATTGCTCGGGCGCCCATGCGTAACGCATGAAGAACTCGATCGGGAATTCCATCGGTTTCAGATCACCCACATTCAGGATCCAGATGCGATCGGCCCCATATTCCCGGGCAAGATGCATCTGTTCCCAGATCTTCGAGATCGGCGTGACATTCAGCCACTTGTAGGAACGAGGCCAGCCAACGTAATCGATGTGGTAGTAGATGCCGGCGCCACCGATCCGCTTTCGCTCCTCGGGTGTGGGAAGACGACGGATGTTGCCGTAGTTGTCGTCACACCACAGCAGGGTCACATCGTCGGGGACCTTCATCCCGCTCTCGTAGTATCCCTGCACCTCTTTGTAGAGCGCCCAAAGCTGCGGAACCTTCTCCGCCTTGGTCTTCATTTCACGCGCAAGAATCTCGCGCTGGTCGTGGACGATTTTCTCCAGCAAGGTGATGTTCGCATTCTCGCTCATCGCCATGTCGCCATCACCGCGCATGCCAATGGTGACAATGCTTTCGAAAGCCCGGTTGCGCTTGATGCCGTCCCGCCAGAACTCCGCCAAGGTCGTTCCATTGGTTTCGTAATTCCATGGCCCCCGACCGTGCCTTCCCCATTCCTGCTGAGAGCGCAGCATCGGCTCGTGGTGGGAGGTCCCCAGGACAATGCCGTATTCATCCGCAAGCCGGGCGTTGTCGGGATCGTCCTCATTGAAGGCGTTGTTCCACATGGCGGGCCAAAGGTAGTTGGCGCGCAAGCGAAGCAGCAATTCGAACACGTGGGCGTAGAACCGGCTATTGAGGCCACCGAATTTTTCCTTCGCCCAACCCGAAAGCGCCGGGGCTTCGTCATTGAGGAAAATGCCACGGTACTTCACGGCGGGAGCATCGTGAACCACGCGACCCGATCGGCAGAAAAGTGCATCGTGATGCGCGGGAGCCACGTCAGCCCACCAGTACCAAGGGGAGACGCCGATCTGTTCGGAAAGGTCGTACGTCCCGTAGATCGCGCCGCGCTTATCGCTCCCCGCCACCACGAGCGCCTGGTCGATGCCCGCGAAAGGCTGTGCCACCACCTCCGTGATCCAGGACTCCCACTTGCCTTGAATGGCCGCCACATTGAGTTTCCCGGATCGAACCAGGCCATCGATCAACGCGCTTTTGCCCAGGGTTCCAATGATGATGACCGAGGCCTGTTTGCCCGTCGTGGAATGGGTCAGTTCCGGTCGGGTCCCCGTCACGCGCTCCATATCCAACCGGAAATCCCCCGCCGCGCGGGTGACGCCGGGCCAATCCTTCGCATCGACCATCACGACCGTCGTCGTGCGAGGCGAGGCCAATAGCATGGCCCCAGGCTCCGGCGCGAAGCACACCTTCGCAGGCTCACCGAGTCCGGCATGAAGCCCTGTGGCACACGCCAGGATTACCATCAGCGGCCAAAGCAGCCGAGTCATCGCCTTTGCTCGCATGGAGCCCCCCAACAAAAAACCCCAAAAGCCATTTCTACGGGCAAGTAAAGACAGATGCAGGCCCTCCAGCAGCCGCGAAGTATCGCGGCAAAGGCCCCGCTAAGGATGGGCTCGTATCCGGGCTGCCTCCAGCGCCGCCCGAAGTTCCGCATGATCCGGGAACACGGCCAGTCCACGCTCCAGCACCAGGCAGGCCTCCTGCTGCGCGCCGCTCGCCAGCAGGTGATGCGCGACGATCAGGTGCCAGACGCCCTTGCCACCATCGGGCACGGCCTGGATGGCATCCCAGGCGTCGGCAGCCACGCGATCTGGGGCCTTGCGTGCGGAAAGGGCTACAAGATGCGTCCAGAGCACCAAGTCTTTCGGATTCTGATCCAGCCCGGCTTCCAGCACACTGCGGGCGTTCTCCAGATCCCCACATCGTTCCAGCAGTTCCGCCAGCTTCAGGAAGGGCAGCGTGAAGGCGGGGTTCCGCTCCATAGCCGCCAGCAGGGCCTGCTGGGCTTCGGCGGTGCGCCCCAGGCTGGCCAGGGCTTCGCCCTTCACGCACAGCGCTGCGGGATGATCCGGTTCCTGGGCCAGCACGGGCTGCAGATAATCCAGGGCCTCGGCGGAACGGCCCAGGCCCTGGCAGGCCATGGCCGCCCCCAGGTAGACGAGCAGGGGCGCGCGGTCCCGCAACGCCAGGAACGCCTTGGCCGAAGCCAGCACGGCCGCCCAATCTTCGATCATCAACCCTTCCTGGATCACGTTGTAGTGGGCGTCCAGATCCTCGGGGCGCGCGGCGGCCTCGGCCTTGGCCATCCGGGTGTATTCCGCCTGCTTGGCCATATCGCGATCCATGTCGGTCTTGCCGTAGTGATGGATCACGGCTTCCAGATCTTCCAGTGGCAGATGGTGTTCGTCGAAGTACGTCTCGGCCAGTTCGTGCACGCGGCCACGGTAGACCGGCTCGCCCTGGCGGCGGAACAGGCGCAGAGCGCGGCGGCTGATGTGATGGCTGAAGGTCGATCCTTCACGGTAATGGCCGTCGTTGGCCTGCGCTTCGCCGCTGCATCCCATGAACGCGCCCGTGCGCAGGTAATTGCGCATCCACAGCATCAGGCCCTGGGCCGAGGTGCTTTCGATGGCCGTGCGGATCGCGGCGTGATCCGCCGAATCGATGGCCTCGTCGGCATCCAGCACCAGAATCCAGTCGCCCGTGCAGTGCTCCAGGCACGCGTTTCGGGCCGCCGCGAAATCGTCAATCCAGGTGAAGGATTCCACGCAGGCGCCGTAACCCCGGGCGATCTCGACCGTGCCATCCGTGGAGCCGGTGTCCAGGATGACCATCTCATCCACCAGGTCCCGCACCGAGTCCAGACAGTGGGCCAGGTTCTGCGCTTCATTCTTCACGATCATCGAAAGCGAAAGACGAACCACGGGAGGCTCCAGGAAAAAGAGGGACGCTGACCTCAAACGGTAACCCGGCCATCGGGTCTCCGCGAGTTCCACGCTACCCTGTGGGATTGGAGCGAGGGACGGGGCATGGACCGGTTGGTGATGGAAGGCGGAGTGAGCTTGTCGGGACGCGTGCCCATTTCGGGGGCCAAGAACGCGGCCCTGCCTTGCATTGCGGCCACCCTGCTCACGGCCGAACCCGTGACGCTGAACCATCTGCCCGCCGTGTCGGATATCCGCACCATGGTGAAGGTGCTGGAAGCCCTGGGCTGCGCCGCCGAGATCCAGAAGGACGAAGAAGGCTATGAGATGTCCGCGACCCTCGCGGCCTCGGGCCTGGAACACGGCGAGCTGCGCGCCCCCTACGAGCTGGTGAAGACCATGCGCGCCTCCATCCTGGTGCTGGGCCCCATGCTGGCGCGCTTTGGGCGGGCCTCAGTCTCCCTGCCCGGCGGATGCGCCATCGGCGCGCGCCCGGTGAATCTGCACCTACAGGCACTGGAGCGCATGGGCGCCGTCATCACCATCGATCACGGCTATGTCGAAGCCCAGGTGCCCGCGGGCAAGCTGAAGGGCATCGACCACACCTTTGACAAGGTGAGCGTGGGCGCCACGGAAAATCTACTGATGGCGGCGACGCTGGCGGAAGGCACCACCGTTCTGCGCAACGCGGCCCAGGAACCGGAGATCGGCGATCTGGCGCAACTGCTGGTGGAGATGGGTGCCCAGATCGAGGGCATCGACACGCCGACCCTGACCATCCAGGGGCTGCCGTCCCTGCACGGCTGCGAACACGACGTGATTCCCGACCGCATCGAGGCGGGGACCTTCATCTGCGCCGTGGCCGCCGCGGGCGGCGACGTGGTGCTGGAGCGCATCGTGCCCACCCATGTGCGCTCGCTGACGGATCTGCTGGAGCGTTGCGGCTGCCAGTTCACCGAGCGCGAAGGTGCCAACGGCATGCATCTGCGCGTGCAGCGCGATGCAAGCCAGAAGCTCTACGCCAAGGACATCACCACGCTGCCCTACCCGGGCTTTCCCACGGATCTGCAGGCCCAGGCCATGGCCGTGATGACGCAGGCCACGGGCATCAGCGTGATCCGCGAAACCATCTTCGAGAACCGCTTCCAGCACGCCATGGAACTGGAGCGCCTGGGCGCCAATCTGCGCATCGACGGCGGCACCGCCATCGTCGCGGGCCCTGCGAGCCTGAAGGGCTGCACCGTGATGGCCACGGATCTGCGCGCCTCGGCCACCCTCGTCATCGCAGGGCTCGCCGCCGAAGGCCAGACCACGGTGGATCGCATCTACCATCTGGACCGCGGCTACGCCGGGCTGGAGCGCAAGCTCCGCAACCTGGGCGCCCGCATCGAGCGCGTGGGCGGCGGCAAGGTCTGATCCCGGCTCAAGGTTTAAGGCTCAAAGCGCCCGCAGCAGTTCCAGCACCTCCTGGTCGTGGCGCGCGGTGTCCACGTGGGTCACCACCCGTCGAATGACGCCTTGCGAATCGATGATGAACGTCACGCGCTTCGCGATGCCCAGCACGGGCACGCGCACGCCGTAGGCTTCGATGATCGTGCGCGATGGATCCGCCAACAGCGGAAACGGCAGATGGAACTTCGCGGCAAAGGCCGCATGGCTGGCGGCGTCATCGGCGCTGACCCCCAGCACCACCGCGCCGGCTTCGCGAAGCTTTGCATATCCGTCCCGAAGCGCGCAGGCTTCCTGCGTGCATCCCGGCGTATCGTCCTTGGGATAGAAGTAGAGCACCACGCTGGACCGCCCCAGGTAATCCGATAGGCGGATGGTGCGGCCCTCCTGGTCCACGGCCTCAAAGTCCGGGGCCTTGGCGCCTGGACCCGGCTGGGCGCAGGGCACCGGAAGCCCCAGCAGGAAGAGCACGGGGGCCAGCATCCGGGCACTGGAACTTCGGAACATGGGAAACCTCCGACACCCCATTGGATGCCGCCCAGGGCCGAAATCAGCCTTCCCATCCGAACTGCACGGCTCCCAGCATGGCCACGGGCGCCGTGACGGCGCGCAGGATGCTGCGCCCCAGGCTGACCGGCTGCCATCCGGCGCTGGCAAGCGCCTTGAACTCATCATCGGTGATGCCGCCCTCGGGACCGCTGGTGACCGCGAGGGGTTCGCGCCGCAGCGCGGGGTTGCGCTCATCGGTCTTCAGCTCATAGGCCACCCACTTCTGAGGCAGCTCCACGTCCAGAAGCGCCTGGAACGGCACGGCCGCCCCCAGCTCGGGCACGCGCGTGCGATGGCTTTGCTCACAGGCAGAAGCCACGATGCGGCGCCAACGGTCCATGCGGGCCTCACTCTTGCGCGCGTCGAACTCGCTGCGCCGGTAGGCGACAAGCTGGATGCGGGCGGCGCCCAGCTCCACCAGCGGCGCCATCAGATCGTCCAGCAGGCTGAGCTGGGCCGTGACGGGCAACCAGACGTGGAGGGGAACCGCCGTCTCCCGATCCTCGTCCAGGGGCGCAATCAGACGGGCCACGGCCCGGTCGCGGCCCATTTCCGCCAAATCCGCCCGCCAGGGGCCACCGGGCAGCACCAGCTCCAGCGGATCGCCCGTGTGCAGGCGCAGGACAGCTGCGTGGCGCGCCTGCGCCACATCCAGCGGAACCAGGGTGCCTTCATGGGCGTCAGCGGGGGCGGAGAAGAAGAATCGGGGAAGACTCATGCCTCTAGTTGTACCCTGTCTGGGGAGGTCTCGTGCTGAACGCGCTGCTTCAATCTGCACCCTGGTGGGCCTGGGCTGGTTTCCACCTTCTGGTGTTCGTCATGCTGGCCCTGGATCTGGGCGTCTTCAACCGGCGCGTCCATGCGCCATCCATGCGCGAAGCCGCGGCCTGGAGCGTGGTGTGGGTCACCCTGGCCCTGCTCTTCAACGCGGCGATCTTCTATTTCGAAGGCCCGCGTGTGGGCACGGAGTGGTTCACGGGCTATGTGCTGGAAAAGAGTCTCAGCGTGGACAACCTCTTCGTGTTCGTCCTCCTGTTCTCGTCATTCCAGGTGGAGCCCCGCCACCAGCACCGGATCCTGTACTGGGGCATCCTGGGCGCGCTGATCATGCGCGCGGCGATGATCCTGGCGGGCACGGCGCTGCTGAACCGCTTCGAATGGATGATGTACGTCTTCGGCGCCTTCCTGGTCTACACCGGCATCAGCATGTTCTTCGCCGAAGATAAGCCGAGCGACCCCAAGAATTCGGCCCTGGT
>Ga0116170_10000858_pt1 | contig 31898 bp, 26 predicted proteins | sample AD_JPNHW1_MetaG_FD_89797 | JGI IMG/M metagenome (GOLD analysis project Ga0116170, IMG submission 89797) | Active sludge microbial communities of municipal wastewater-treating anaerobic digesters from Japan - AD_JPNHW1_MetaG | ecosystem: Engineered > Bioreactor > Anaerobic > Digestate | place... | reverse complement strand
GGTTTGTCTGGTTGCTTTTAAACATTCCGTGGTCGTCCCACAGGGTTGAAATGTTGTACCTGATCATGATGCCAAAACCATAATCGTAGAGGGTTTTCATTTGCAGTTCGACTTTTCCGTCGGATTTTCGCCATCGGAGCATGATTTTGTTGAAATGGCTGCCGTAGTACGACTGTGTTTTGTGTATTCTGGGGTGTGCGCCAAAACAGTGAGTAGCAGTGGCTACCAGCAAGGCATATTTTCCGAATTGTCTTCGGCCACATCCGGCAATGACCTCGAAGGCGAAGCATCCTTCTCCGGGTTCGATAACTTTGTGCCAGTAGCTGTCGGCAGGGATTTCGCCGGTGGCATAGGTTCCGGCACGACCATACAACCCGGCGGTTTGGGAGGTTTGAAACTGGAATTGTGGAATTGCTGCATCGAGGCCGACTTTACCATCTTCGGTCAGGGTAAGTAATTCGCTGCCATCCCATTTCCGAACGACGAGGTTTCCTGAGACTTTTTCAAGCGTAATGGTCCACTGGCTTTTCTCATCTTCAATTTTTTGGAAGATGCTGGCCACATGTCCTTCTTCGTCGAGGGGGGCAAGCGAGAGCCCGTGCTTCGATGTTTTTTCAAAACCTTCGTCCACAATGTTCAGCATCGAATCGATCAGGTCGGCAAAATGCTCCTCGGTAGGCATCTTCCCCCTGATGAAGAAATTTTTCAGTGTTATCCTGTTCCGTTTTGCCATGTTTTCAGTTTATAACAAACGTATTCCCAATTTGTAACTCGTTAATTCCAGCCTTTTCAATCTGGTCTTCCCATTCGGCCACCAGCAGGTGGCTTTCCATTGGGATCAGTATTGCCCAGGGTTTCGACGGGGTGATAGGCTTTAGTTCTTTTATTTTTATTTCGCGGTTGTTCAGCAATATTTTGATGGTTTCTTTGAGGTCGTTCTCCCCGGTTTCGGCCTTCTCAAATTCTCCGGTTTCAACCAGTTCGTAGAGCAACTCCTCTTTCTCGCGCAGGTGGAGCACCGAGAAGTTTTTGACCTGCAAAATGTACTCCCGGCTTCGGATGAAGTTGACCAGTTCGATCAGCGATACCGAATTTCCGAACACCGGGGCTTCACCTTCGGCTTCCCAATAGGCGATGTAATGGTTGATTTCGCGGTTGAGCAGTCGCAGGTAATACCCTTCTGAACGGGTGGTGTGCATTCTAATCTTGCACCTGATTTGCAGAAATTCATACGAAGGGTTGATTGCGTCGATGATGACACTCCTGCTGGTGTAATTTTTCAGGAAGTCTTCCACGGCGATGAGCAGTTGCCCGCTCGACATTGGCAAGCGAACCTGTCTTTCTGTTTCAGGAATGATGGCAATGGTTACTACTCCCGGACGATTTTGTTTGCTGTCGATGCAGGGGAAGCATTTGACCTTGCGTACCGAAGTAAAATTCTCGAGCACAATTTTTTCAAAGTCACGGGCAGTGACAGCCCGGTTCCGGTGCGCAATGCGTTCCGAAAGCCTGACTCTCATGCTGGTCTCGTCTTCGGCGACCCGCCCTCCCGACGTTTGAACCAGTTGAACAACTCCAGCCAACCCCGCGATGTGTTTTTCGGAAGACGAAATCTGCCCCGATGGCAGTGCGTTCAAATCCTGCAACGATTGGCTGTCGCTGGTGATCATGCGTTCCACTTTTACCGCATGGAGGTAGAAACCATTTACGTCTGAAATGTTCTCCATGTTCATCAGGATGGCGGCCCTCAGCCAGAAGAGGTTTCTCATGGAGGTTGCTTTCTCCGGGATCGGATGGGGAATTTTGATTTCGATGATCCCGTTCAACAGCAGGTTAAGGGTTTCGTCCTTGATGATGTTTTTGGGTGGAAGCAACGACCAGTGGAAACCGTCGCCATAAAACCATGTAATTTGAGGGAAATTATTGCGATCGATCTCTTTTTGTTGCGGCTGCAAACCAAAATAGAGCCGGATGGTTTCGCTGCCGTTTACGTGGTCGAAGCCAAACAGCAGATTCCCTTTGCTTTCAAAATCGGGGATGCCCCGGAAAGGTTTACGGGTGGCAAAAATGTTGAGGAACGATTGGCCAAATGGATGCAAATGGTAGAGCGCTTCCCCAAAACCTTCGGAAGCGCGCATGATCGATATTTCATCTTCAGCAATGTAATTGAGGGTGATAAATTCGGCTTGCGGGGCAAAGGGCGGATTGGGCGCTTTGACGTATTTTTTGGACCGTGCATTTTGCATCAGTACATTCGATAAAATGCGGTGATAGTGTTGGTGCCCAAATCCAATTTCCGGACTGGTAAGCCTTAACCGGAAGAACCCGTTCGTGGCAAACATGTTGTAGGAGAATTCCTCTTTGCCAATTTTTTGCCTCACAAAATCGTTGGGTGCAATCCCTTTGAACAAACTTTCGCTGCTGAGCGGAGCTTTGGAAAGTGTTGTGCCTGCTTCGTCGCCAACGTCGGTGTTGAACAGGTAATATCCCTTTTTCCCTTGCGTAGGTACCCATTTCCGGTTTTTCAAAATTTCCGGTTCTACCATAAAGGAGCAGTTGTCGATCTCTTTCTGGTATTCAAAATAGTAATCAGCAAAGCCCGAACTATCGGTGGGAAGGTTGGCCCATTTGATTTTGATGTCGACAGTTTTGATTTTTTTCACGGCCATTTCGTGGCTGCCAAACACCATCCAGGCTCCCCGGGAAGGCAACATCCCGAACGGATAAAAAGGCATGGTGGTGTCGAGCTGTCCCAGTTCGGAATAGAGTTGAATATTCGACAGTCCTGAAGCTTCCGTGGTTATTTTCACGGCCGAAAATTCAAAGTCCTTCATCCACGAATAGGGGAAGAACCAAGCATTGCGGTTGAGCAAAAGCTGAACCGACGGAGGAGTTGTTCTTTCTGTTTCCAGCGGGCAAATTGGCGGGAACGACTCGCCAACCGAGAAGCTGATCTCAAGTGTCTGAATGTCGGAGTCGGTTATAATCTTTGTTGTATAGGAATCAATGTTCCGCCAGCCTTCAGCCGTGGTCACATTGATGTAGAAAATTTCGTTCAGTAACTTATAGGCGATATCTGACTCTCCTTCACCCCAGCGGGCATGGATTTTAGCGATTAACCGCTGGTAGGTTGTTAAAGTTTCGTTGGTGAAAATCAGTTTCAGATTGATATTTCTGACACCTTCGGAGAGTAGCAGCGACCACGATTGTACCATTAATCCAACCGAGGTGTATTCTGCCATCGATGGGGTGTTGCTATCGCTCTTTTTTCCTTTCTGGTCGAATAGGGGGTATGCTGTTCCTTCACCAACAGGAGCATCGATGAGGGAACTGAGGTCTACTTTTTTCAACGCGGTGACATGTCCAAACCATGCTGCCGGTTCAATAATTTTGTCTTCTTCTTCGTAAAGCCCCAACACCGACTTGAGTTCAATGTCGTTTACAATCAGGGGTTCGGTTGTGAAGAATTTCACTTTTTCGCGGGCTACAAATGTGGTTCCGGGAGTAATTTCGAGCCACTCTTTTTCAACATTCTTTTTGATTTGAAGAACCGTGCTGTCGGGTATTGCCTGCGAAGGCCGGGCTTTTAATATTTTATCGAGGTAGAACTGGCAGTATCCTTTCCATCGGTCGTTAAACTGGTTGATGATTTTGTTGTGGTTTTGCAGGAACGCGATCATAACGGCAATGGCCGGGTCGATGTAACCCGAAGTATAAACTTCTTTTTCATAGAGGGAAATATTCTTTTGCAGGAACAGGATCGAATTGAGGAATTTGTAAAAAGCCGACTTGTAGAACCGCAGCGGGTTGTCCAGGTCGCTATGGCGTTTCTCGGTTTCCCAAATGGTACTCAACTCCGGAAGGGTAAACTTTTTGAAGTTCTTTCCGATGTGGGAAAAAAGCTGTGAGGTGGTTCGGCTGAGATTCACAACCACCTGGTTAACGAGGTCGTGGTGAAGGGTGAGCTCATAATCGTGGATACTGAAGTAGGAGGTTACTCTGAGCCAGGAGTCGAAAAGGGTAACCAGTTTAACGATTTGCCCAATCAGCCGTTCTTCTTTGATCCTTGTGGCGTAGAAGTTGTTGTTCAGGAGCGACAGGAATTCATCCTCCTCTTTTTGAGGATTGAATAGCCGGATGTTTGAGGTAACCCGGAAAATGCTGTTGCTGATAATCTGATCGAAGGAGCCTTCTTTTTTGTTCTGGAGGTTGTAATAGTTGATGAACTGATAGTAGAAGGCCATCCGTTGCTCCATGATCGGGAGGCGGTCGTCCATCAGCTTCATTTCACTTGTAACCGAAATTTGGTTAATCCGCTGCTGACGGCTGAGTCCATCTTTATTCTTCAGTCTAGCCATTTAAATTCAGATTTGTTCCTTCCCTGAAATAGAAAGGATAAACCATGTTGCTCCTTGAGTTGGTCAGCCGTACGGTGTAGACCAGTTCAATCAGCAGGGTTCCTTCTTTTTCCTTGTCGAAGTTGAACATCACATCGTTGAGTGTAATTCTTGGTTCGAAGAGCAAAACCGCTTTTTCGATGATGTGTTTGAAAAGGGTCATGGTATTCGAATCCATTTTTTCGTAGACCATTTTATAAATTCCGCAGCCGTATTCGGGTCGGTGAACCCTTTCGCCCGGGACGGTCGACAGCAAAATCCGCAGGCTTTGTTCGATATCCTGTTCGCCTTCGACCAGCTCGGTAAAATCGCCCTTTCCGGAAAAAGTAGGAGGAAAGGACCACCCGGTTCCCAAAAACGATTTTGTTCCCATAGCTAGCCTCCGATTAATACAGTTGGGTATCCAAGTACAATTGATCCGCCATGAGCGGTGGTATCGCCCATTCGGGCTGCGGGCTTTCCGCAGATCATCACGGTGGTCGAGCCCATGGCGATGGTGTCGGGCGGCCCAACGCAAACGCAGCTGTCGCCTACAACGGCAGCAGGTAAAGATCCGATCAGTACTGTTGGCGCTCCCGGTCCTACCACGGGTCCTCCCACGTGGGGTATTGGCGACGGAAATGCCGGTGTCTGCATCGGACAGGTGTGCATATCAGTTAATCGTGCAGCTGGTGGCATAACAGTGTTAGTTTATCATTACAATTCCACCTTTTACAGTGGTTTGTCCCGAAGCCGAAAATTCGGCTGTTGCATTTCCTTTCATGGTCATCCCGATATCGGCTGTGCCGGTAATATTCAATCCTTTCAGCTTGGTGTCGGCGGTGCTTTGTGTTTCAATATTCGAGGTGGCCGTGATTTTAACATTGGCTTTGGCGCTGATGGTTACATCTTTGCACGAGTCAATCTTAATTCCATTACTGTCCATGGCAATGGTATTCCCATTCTGGTCGGTGAGCTTGATCGTCTTTTGGTCGTCGCTGATGTATATCTGATTTTTCCCCGGTGTTTTGATGGTAATCTCTTTCTTTTCTTCTTCCAGTTCAATTACCAGCTTGCTTTTGCTCACAATGGCCTTGATGTTGTTTTTAGCAGTTAGCTCATACGGTGGTTTGTTTTTGCTGCTGTACAAACTTCCCAGTATTACCGGGTGCCGCGGGTCGCTGTTGAAGAATCCGAGGATTACTTCGTCATCGACTTCGGGAATGAAAAAGCTTCCCGATTGCCCGGCAGTTGCATAGAAATTAGCCAGCCGGGCCCAGACGGTGGAAGGGTTTTGGTTTAGCACCGGTATTTTTACCTGAACCCGGTTTTCCCCGGCAGGATCGCCATCAAGTTTTACAACCTTACCAATCTGAAGCCCCTCAATCCCTGGCAACAACCCCGATGCCGGTGGTGCGATCACGTTTTCCTGTTCGGAAATAAATTCGGGGTCTATTCCTAACCCGACTGTGGTTTTCCAATCGCCATCGGATACTTCGTGAACGACCTTTCCGATGAACGCATTTCCGTTGAAACGATCACCTAAACCGATAATCTCGATGATGCACCCCGGTTTTGCTTTGGCACTTCCCTGAAAAGAGAGATTTCCCCGGAACATCGATAATCCGTATTTCAGCAACAGGGCATCGGCCCAGTTTTTCAACACGGCAGTTTCAGCCTGTACTCCCGATTGGAGGATAAATGTGTCGGGGCCGATAACCGCTGAAAGATCGGTCTGAGAAAGATTGCCCTGCGCGTTGAGGCTTGGTGCTGAACCATTGGTGGTTACTACCGCCTGGGTTGCGGCATCCCAGGCTACCGCCTGTACCGCACTGTACTGGTCGTAAACCGACACTTCGCCATCAAAATCAATGATGTCGACCCCAAATGTGACGGTTAACACAGCCGATTCGCTTACTTTAGGCTTTATGACCGATAGTTTTTTGTCGTCTGAAATAGCAATCAGTCCGTTTACTTCGGCCCGAGAAAGCATGAAATCCCAGTCGGTGCTGTAATATTGTACGAGTTCTTCGTGTTTATAGGTGGTGGCATCGACTGAAACGGTGAGATCGGAATAGTTGCCGGCGACTTTTTGGATCACCTCATTATCTTTCATCTTTTCGTAGATGGCGTTTTTCCTTCCGTAGGTCGATTTTACGGCGAAGTCGCGGCATTCAATCACCATCAGGTTATCGCCACCCGATGGAAGCCTGAGGCCATGGGAAACAATGATGCCTTCGTAAATCTGTTCGTTGGTTTCATCGTATCCAGCTTCAATTTTGATGGATTTGCCGGGTTTGAAGGTGTCGTCGTTGCTCCCCGGAAAATCTTTGTTGGGCATGTCTCCTGCCAGTATTTCCAGCGTAGCGCTCCCAATCCGGTTAACTTCTTTGGTAACCGTTATCGATTTGAACTCAAATTGGTCACCTACGGGGCTTCCTTCGCTGTAGACCTTAAAGGTGACGAGATGCGATGAATTTGTTCCTGGACTAGTGGCCATAATTAATCATTGGTGGGAACAGGATTTTTGTTCCCGGTTTAATTTTTCTGAAGCTTTTTAATCCATTTGCTTTTGCTACTTCGAGGCAATAATTGCTGTTTTTGTAAATCTTGAAGCAAAGGTTGGGCAGTGTGTCTCCAGCAAGAAATGTGATCAGGTGCGACATGTCGGGCGATTGGGCATTCGCCATTTTGGTGCTCAGATCGTTGCTGGTAAATCCTTTGAAGTTGAGATCAATATTGGCTCTCAGGGGCATCCCGTCGGGGCGGAAAAGGTTGTAATCGACTTTGAGCGAGGTAAGCCTGCCGTTGAAAAGCATACTTCCCCAGATTACCTGCACAAAGTTGGGTTGATGAATGGTTCCGTTGTAGGTGTAAACGGTATCTTTAAGGGCAGTTACCATTTTGTACACACTTTGGCGGGTGCCACTTACCGGAACTACTCCGGTTCCGTCGAGGATGATCTTAAAGCTGATGCTCTCCGAAGGGTATTTGTCGAATTTCTGGGCACCATTTGAGTCGCCCATACTTTCGTTTTCCTTGTAGTTGATCCCGAAAGAGTGCGAATAGGATGCCGGATTAATGAGCGCATTAAATTCCTTGCCTGCCGATGCGGAATATTTTTCGTCGGTATAGGCAATAATCTTTAATTTGACCAATTCTCCCATTATCGTTCTTTTTTGTGTTTCTCACTTTTTCGTTGTTCTCTCCTGAGTTCGCCCAGTATTTCGTCCTTTAGTTTCTTGTAACTAAATGGATCGAAAACCGGGGCTTTGCTGTGCTCGCTCACGGTGGTCCGCACAATGATTTCTTTTACTTCGATTGTCATTTAGCTCGATCGGATTAGGGTGTTGTAAGCCAGCTCAATGGTTTCGATTGCTACCTCGTTTTTGGTTGAATTGAATGCTTCAACGGTCCATTTAACCGGATAGGCATTGTTCAGTGTCCAGGTACGTACCGGATTGTGTTTTTCGTCGAGCAGGTGTATTAACAGGGATGTGGTGACAATTAATTCCGATCGGTCGCCCTCTAAAACGGCAATACACCATTTTACCAACGGCGAGCTATTGGATGTAATCGCCCGTTTTAAGACGATGTTCCCGTGTTTGGTAGCCTTTGGCAGTTTATGCACATACCGGCTTTCTCCACCTTCTTCTACATCTTCGGTTCCCATTTCGTATGAAAGTCCCGACACATCCTGAAAACTGGTATCAACAGAACCACTGTCGGAAGTAAATACTACCTTAAAATGAAAGGCGGGAAGTGGATACGTCGTAGTTGAATCGGCCATGTTGCTGAATTATTAAAGGTTGGCAACCATCAGGCTGAAGGTCGCCAACCTGTTTTACCTGCTATTTGTTTTCAATCTTTATCCCTTCGTGAGCAATTTCAATTGATTCAACAGCAACTTCATTGCCATCGGACTTTAAGTCGGTACTCGTAATTTTGGTGGGCCAGGCATTGGTTAAGGTCCACGTCATTGTCGGGTTGTGCTTTTCGTCGAGCAATTTGATGGTGACTGTTTTCCGTTTGATTGTGTTCATTTGGATTTCGGCGAACCAAGCGAAGAACTTGTTATCCGATTTGAAGACCCCTTTCTTCATGGTGACATTCCCCGATTTTTGGATCCCGGGCATTTTGATTGTCGAAAATTGTGGGCTGTCTCCGTGTCGGTATTCTATCGGTTGGGCTTCGATATCGAGCCCCGAAACTTCCTGAAAAGATACTTTCTCTGAATCCCATTCAACCTGGAAATGAAATTTTGGCAACGGCCATACACTGGTTGACTGAGCTGATCCATCGTCTGCCATAATTCTTATTTTTAATGGTTAATATTCAATGTTTATGATTTTTGCATTTGTTGCTGGAACGTGATTTCAATGAATTCAGCCGGCCTTGTGATAGCAACTAAGACCGTGACGCGGAGAATTCCTTCCAGGATATCTTCCGGGGTCATGGTGTCGCCCAAGCCAATATGAACACTAAAAGCGTCATCGGGAGATGCACCGGCAAGGCCACCCCGTTTCCATATTCCAGTCAAAAAGTTTGAAATCATGCTTTTGATGGTAACCCAGGTGTTGGCAACATTGGGCTCAAATACATACGCTTTCGACGCAATTTTGATCGACTCTTCGAGCATAATCATGGTGCGGCGAACGTTAATATAGCGCCAGTCGAGTGAATTGCCATCGAGGGTGCGGGCTCCCCAAACCAGTGTCCCTTCTCCAATAAACGAGCGGATGGCATTGATCGACTTTCCGTTCAGCGGAACATTCAGTTCTTCCTGGTCATCGTGGGTAATATTTACGGTTGGCGATACAACCGTGCTCATACTCACATTGGCCGGGGCTTTCCATACACCACGCGTGTTGTCGACCATGGTGTAAATTCCAGCCATGGCGGCTCCCGGTGGCAACAGGTTCAGTTTGTCTTTCATCGATCGGATGATTGCATTGAAAGTCGGACTGACAACGGCCAATGTTTTATTCAACAGATTCTTCTCAACATCGGGCAAATCCTCGTTGGTAATTTCGTCGATTTTCGATTGCAGTTCGGCTTTCTTCGCTTCTGCCATCTCTTTCCCGTCAGGAAGAAGTTCCTGCTTGATGATCGATTGAAGGATTTCCTTGTTGGCGATATTCAGGTATCGAAGGTCTTTTTCCTGAATAATCGAGGAATTGATCCAGGGATAGTAAGCGGCTCCAAAGTCGAGGAAATTGGTGCCGATTTTGTCCCTGAAATTAATTACACGATCTCCTTCGGGTGATTTTCGGTCGCGGTATCCTTCCCAAATGTCGAGAATGGCAAACCGGTTGCGCATTTTGTACCCGCAATGGCTGAGCATCTCAGTCTGTACATTGGCACTGGAATCGATATTGGACAGCAGGGTTGTTTCCGGAACAACCACCATTGTTGGTTCCTGCTCTTTGATCAGCTCTTCGATGCCTGCCTTCATTTTTTCTTCATCGATGTCGGTATTATAATCTCCGACTGAAACGATGTAGCACGGGCCGCCACCATTGGCATAAAACATTAGCATACAATAGTACAGGATATACTTTCCTTTGTCCTGGCTGAGCTTGAATTTTTTCTTGCCAAGAGTAAAGTCGGGATAATCCGTCGAATCCTCTGCAATCTCGCTGATTGCGAACAGAGGGGTAGGAGCACCACCAAAATAGGTGTGGAATTCGGCCATTGAGGAGATCCTCCATGGTTTGTTTGCAAGAGATTTGTTGCCATTGAGTGCCCATTCGGTGTAACCGATAAAAGCGGGAACCGCTGTGGCAACCTCTACTACTGAATTAGGAAAGGCGCTTTTTTCTACAATATAAACGCCAGGCGTTTTCATTGATGCCATACTTTCTGGTATTAATTAGAAATATTGATAGATTGAAATGAAATTTCTCTTTTGTTCGTCGTACGAAAAATTGGCCGGGTTGGCTGAATCGGGAAACGATAGCCGGTTAATCAGCAAACTCTGGCCATTATGGTGTTTTTCCCATAACTGTAGGGTAAAGGGATATCTTTCTGAAAGTTTAATCTCTTCGGTAGAGTAGGAGATCCCTACCGGAAGATCTTTCCCCATTTTTGACCATTCGATCGCTGAAAACTCAACCCGATGATTCGTCTCGGTGACGTAAATTTTTTGTTCTTTGGGTGCCCTTGGAATAAAGAAATACTTCCAATAAGCCGATTTAGCCTCGAACAAACAGGTTACATGAAGAGTCTGCTTGTTTTTAACCATTGAATAAATCGTGTCATTGGGTCCTTCAGGGAAATGGAAAGTAATACAAGCCAGTGCCGACGGATATTTGCGGGCAACCAGTTCGTTGAGCGATGCATCACCGCATTGTTCCTGTTCTTCCGAAAAATTGAATACAGCGGGGCTCCCGGTTTCCATCGGAACGAACAGATCGAAGATTTTGCCTCCTGCAAGAGCTTCAGCATTTGCGGTGTACGAGAAGAAGTGGCGGTTTGTGACAATCAGCAGGAACTCAATCAGGCGGGCATCCTCTTTTAAATCTTTCTCCAACAGTCTGGAACGTTCTTCAAAATTCTCGTTTTGTTCAATATAGACGACATATTGACCGGGCGCATTTCTTCGCAGGAAAAAATTGAAATTGTTTTTCAGCCGGGCCTCGTTACGGGCGAAAATCATTTCGGTATCGAGACATTTTCCCCCTTCGAAAAAGTCGTGATCGATGTTGAATTCGATGAGCGGAAAGTAGTTTTGCATATCAGAAGTTCGTTTTGATTTTTTCGGTTGAAATTCCTACGGTACTAATTTCACTTCCATCGATGGTGAGCATTCGTACTTTCATTAGAAAGGATGGCAGGTATTTGCTTCCCAATATGCTCCATAAGTTGCTGAGTTCATGGATACTCAAATTGACAAATTCGAGATGGATTTGTGCAATTGAATGATCCAATCCAGGTGTATTTTCTTTGGTAATCAAGTCGTTTGCCTGAAAGAATTCAAGGGCTGCCGATAAGTATTTCAACGATTCGGGGTAGTTCTTTTCAACAAAACTGGCCGATACCAACACATAAAGGTTCAGGCTTAACGGAGGACGGCTTGTATAATAAGTATTGCCCACACTTTGCGATTTGAAATTGATCCCCATAATCGTTTCCCGTTCAACATTGACGAGGGTCAGCAACATCTTATTGATTACCGATGTGTTGTTTTGTTCGTTTGCCTCAGCCGGGCTCGAAAGCACTAAAATCTTTTCATCGGAGTTGAACTTGTGGTTGATGAATTCGCCCATTTTGGTGGTTAATATGTCAAGGGTCTTAAAAATCATTGGTTAATAGGTGGCTTGCATTCTTTTAATTTTGGATTTCATTACAGCCTCAAACATTTCGAATGGGATCAGTTCCATTCCCAGAAAATCTTGTTTTGGAACACCATCTTGGGCTTTATTAATTGTTGATGTTTTGTTCCTCTCGGCGTGAGGGAGAAGCTATGGTTCTCTTCTTTATAGTTTTCCAGTTTGTCGATCAGGTACCCATAACGGTTCTTTCGGGCCATTTCGGTTTGGGTTACGATTTGCTTAACCGATTGGATTTTTGAGTCAACAGAATGGTTTCTGTTTTCGATGAGCGAGAGATAGATTTCGATAATCCGGATGTTGATGTGAAGGATGTTGTTGGTTCCAGTGAATCTTGGAAATTGTAAGATCATCTTTAAAGCAGTGGTGTATTGCTCTTTGATAAAAGCAAGGCAGATGTTAAAATAAAACCATTGAGAGGTAATACTTTCACTAATGTTTCCTTTTTCTTTCTTATCGGAAAAAAAGAAAAAGGAAATATTTTTGCATACATCGTAAAGACCTAATGCGAAATAGTTTATAAAGCGTAGGCGAAGATATTCGTAAAAACTGTTCTTTGAGTTGATATCCAGATTTTTGATGTGATCGATCAGGGTCAGGTTTTCTTTAAATGCTCCGTCAGCAATATTGATCTTAACCTTTTGAAGAAGAATCTCGACATACATCTCCGTTGGAATTTTGTCGAGCCAGCATTCGGAATCTGTGATCATTGAATTGTAAATGGTATTTGCTTTTTCGGTTTTACCGGTGTCAATCAGATGTTTTAACTGGGTGAGTTTTGTAAGGCATTTGGTATAATCTCCTTGCCGGGTATCGTTGTTGATTACCGGTAAAAGGTTGTTTTCGATCATCAGGTCGGTTGACCGGGGTTTCAGTCCGTTTAGCCGGATACTTTGAATGAACTGAAGCTCAGATAATACACGGAGTGAATCAATCAGGTTTTTTTCGATCTCTTTATTGCCTGTGCAGGACAGATAATCGCAATATAGCTGGTAATAAATACTTTCCAAGAAGATAAAATTATGATGGTCGATTATTTTTTTCGATTTTCTCATTTTCTTGTAAGCTTCGGGGTATAGCCCATTCTGGAGGTAGTATTGTGCCAGCAATAGTTGAGTGATGGTATTTGATTTATCCAGATCGTAATTTGTGCTGGTTTTAAATTTGCCATAGTTAAGGAGTATGGCATCTTCAATGTCGAGCAGCAACCGATCTTCCAGCTTCTTTAGATTTGTTGGCGACACTTTCCCAAAAATTGCTTTCGATAGCTCCTCCTCATTTTTTTTATTCCCATCTCTCAATAATTTAAATAAAAGATGCTTTTTCCCTGATTTAGAGGAAGAAGAAATATGCCTTTCCACAACTTGAATTTCTTTCTTTTTGAAAGTTTTTATTATTCTTGTTATTCTGTTCATTTTACAGAAGAGTATCTTTTGTTTTTACATTTATGTAATATATGACTTTAGCGTTGAAGTCTAATATTAAGTAAGGAAAAAAATAGACTTCTATTTTGTTTTTTATGTTAATTGGGATTGTATTATTTGTTCTGATAATCAGTGTTATGATTAAAAAAATTGTGTAGTGTTTTTTTATTTTTTCACCCATAATATTTTCAAATATCTTTGAACTTTTTTCAATTTTATTGAGTGATTGACCTCAATTTGTGGATATAGAACAGGAAGTGAGATCGTAGAAGTTTACATGTTTTTTTTTCAATATTTCACCGGTTTATTCCTTTGATGAATGGGAACTTGTGCTTCGAGGCCATCGGCGTTCATTCGATGAAGAAAGATTTATGTTCCTGATGGCTACTTCAAAAACGAATTTTTAATGTTACATTTGAAGAATGATTCTAATAGGAAAGTCGGTTTATGAAGCTGGAAATCTGCCGTAAAATTCTGATTCTTTTTTCTTTTATGATTGCATCGGTCTCTCTTTTTTCGAGCAACGAAACCGATAAGCTTTTAAAGGAATTGGATGATCACCTTTTGAAAAAACAGGAGTATCTGTCAACAAAAGAGCTTCGCATTCAAAAATTAACAGCCGATTTGAACAATGCTGAAATTGCAGGTCAAACCGTCAAAGCCTACGATTTATGTAACCAGTTGCTCGATGAGTATGAATCATTCTCGTACGATTCGGCTTTTAAATATGTGTCGAAAGTGAATGCACTTGCGGTAAAGCTGGGCATTCCCGATAAAATCTATCTGTCGAAAGTAAAAATGGGGTTTTCGCTTCTTTCGTCCGGACTTTTTAAGGAGGCTATCGATACGTTGAAAAGTATCCGGAGTGTGCAGTTGCCTGAAAATATCCGGAAAGAGTATTTCAACGTTTTTGCACGCACCTATTACGATTTGGCCGATTACGACAGCGACGACTTTTTTGCAGCCAATTACCGAAAAACCGGAACCTGTTATCTCGACTCCGCCATTCTTCTGATGGATTCGAGTTCCAGCGAATATTGGGCCGCCATGGGATTGAGAAGAATGAAAACAGGCGATCTGGAAGGTTCCGCCGATGCGTTTAATTTTCTGATCTCAAAGTTCGACATCTCCGATCACACCTATGCCATTGCAACTTCCAGTTTGGGTTATCTTTATTCCCTGCTGGGCAGGCAGGATGAATCGATCGATATGCTGATCCATGCAGCTATTGCCGACATAATTTCTTCGACCAAAGAGACGGTTGCGTTGCGCAATCTGGCAGTTCACCTCTATGAAAAAGGGGATATTAAAAGAGCATACAATTATATTAAAATTGCGCTGGCTGATGCGACAGAGTACAACGCCCGTCACCGAAAAGTAGAAGTTGGTTCGGTGTTGCCGATTATTGAAGGAGTGAGGCTGACTTCGGTTGAGAAACAGCGAAAACAATTGCTCAATTATTCGTTTATCCTTTCGATGCTTTCGATCATGGTGATCTCCTTCTTTGTCATTATTTTCTTTCAGAACCGGAAGCTGACCAAAGTGAAGCAAATTTTGCAGTCTACCAACAATAATCTGAATGAGATTAACAATCACCTGGTTGAAGCGAACAAAATCAAAGAAGAGTACATTGGTTATTTTTTCAATATCAATTCGGAGTACATCGACAAGATGGAAGCTTTTCAGAAGTCGATTCACCGGAAACTCATTGCCAAACAATACAACGACCTCGACAGCATTATCAAAAACGCCGATTTGAAGAAGGAGCGTGAAAACCTTTTTACCAACTTCGATAAGATATTCCTGAAGTTGTTCCCCAACTTTGTACCCGAGTTTAACAAATTGTTCAGGGAAGAGGATCGCATCATACCAGCCAATGGCGAGTTGCTGACAAGCGACCTGCGGATATTTGCCCTCATCAGGCTGGGCATTACCGACAACGAAAAAATAGCCAAATTCCTCAACTATTCGGTTAACACCATTTATACCTACAAAACAAAAATCAAGAACAAGACAATTGTTGACCGCGATTCTTTTGATAAGAAAATTATGGAAATAAGGGCAATTTAATTAGCTGGCTTCTGCGCTTGTTTTTCATTTTTGACTTAAATCTGTTCATATTTCATCTATATTTTTCCTTTTGGGTGTTTTCATCAAATATTTGATTTATTTGTGTTTGTGAGTTATCGTTTCGTTTTTGGATCTATATTTCACCTGAAATAATTCATTGCCGGAAAGGGTCTGGGTAAATTTGTTTAGTTGAAATTCCAGAAATGGGTTTTGCAGAACGAAGGAAATAATTTAACTAAACAAATTCGATATGAGAAAAACCGGTTTACTGCTGTTATGCCTCCTGTTTATCCAACTATTTTTTAGTTGTAATAAAACAGATGATGGCGCCTATACAGCACCAATAACAGTGTATGAAAAAATAGCTGGCTCGTGGACCGTCAGTTCGGTAAAAGAGACTGACCTCATTGCAAAAGCCGCAGGGGCTAAACCGAACCAGCTAACCCTGACAAGTAAGTTAAACTTCAAAACATTCACCATTACCTTTGATGTGGATGAAAACAATAATCCAACGACTTTTGCTGTGGGTGGTACTTCTCCAGCATTATTCCTGCAATCGGGTTATTGGAAACTGAGCAACCCTTATCCCAATACGGACGGATCGGCCCTTGTTATTGAGCTTTATTCCGATGAGGCAAAAACTACGCTGGTCGATGAACTTTCCTTATCGGCATTACCGGGGACAAGAAAGACGATGACTTTCGACCTGATCAGGGAATCGAATGGAGTCTCTTTTGTTGATTATGAATATTCGGTGAAAGCAAAAATCTAAACTGTACGGAAATGAGAAAAATAGTATATACAATATTCATTGCCCTTCTGGCTCCGGTATGGCTGATGGCCCAGGGCACCATCGCCGAGATATGGACTCAGCCTGCGGTTTTTGTTGCCGACGAACAGGTTTCAATCTTTTTTGATGTGACTGGAACGGTTCTGGATGGAGTCGCTGAAAGCGAAGGAGTTCGCGTGTGGACATGGTATCCCAACAACCCCGACGAAAATTGGGCAAACCCATCGGCTAAAACCAAACTGGCCCATGTGAGTGGAAACATTTGGAGATGGGATCTCAAGCCGACCGAATTATACAATCTGCCAGCTGATCAGATTTCAGCTTTTTATGGTCAGTTGCAAAATTATGCCGGCACCAAAATTACCAGTGCTTTTGCTCCCGACCAGGGGAATGCCATCACCATTTATAGCTTGGCTACGATTAAGGCTGATGAGGCCATTATTGATTATTACCCGAAGCAGTTTACGCAGGATCGTCCGTTGTCGATTTTGATCAATGCCAACCATACATGGTCGGGCTGCGAAGCAACTCCCAAACAGGGAGAACTTGCCAAAGCGTCCGATGTTCGCATGCATGGAGGGGTAAATGGTTGGGACGTTCAGGTGATGAATAATACCGATAATCTGAGCAAAACACAGTTGACCAATCTGGGAAACGGAATTTACCGGAAAGATATCATTATCAACGATTACTTTGGCCTCGCTTCCAATTATACGGTTACCGGCATCAACATGGTTTTTGCGGATAAAACATGGGCTTACCAGGGGAAAGGCGTGAATTGTGCCGACTTTTACATTGCTGCCCCCGAAAAGGTGGAAGAAGTAACTCCAACCTTGACTTTCTTTCCTCAGAAAGTGAGTCGGAAGGATATTTTCTGCATCATCAGGGATAATAACGAAAGCAATGTTACGAAGCTGAGTTATACCATCACAGCCGGTTCGATAACAATTGCCGGTGATTTTGAGGGAAATACCACAGAGATGATTGCCTATATTAATCTTGCCGACCAACTAAAAGATACCGTTAGCCTTGAAAAAATCAATGTGGTGATAAAGAATAGTACAACTGGTAAGGTGCTTTCTCAAACCGACATACCGCTTGTCCAATTAAACGACTAAGAAATTCAACCGATTATGAAGAAAAATAAATATATACCAATATTCATCATTCAGGCTGTGATGCTGTTTGTCGGCTTAATCTTCCTGAATGTAAATAGTTATGCACAAAAAACCGCATCCATTAAGGTGAGTGGTGTTGTGGTTGATCAATCCGAAAACCCACTGCCCGGGGCAACAATTATTGTGCACGGAACCACAACCGGTGTTGTGACCGATGTGGATGGTAAATTCCAGATATCCTGCGCCAAAGGCAGTACTCTCGATATTTCTTTTGTTGGTTATAAAAATAGTTCTGTTGTGGCCAATGAAGAGAATGTGAAGGTGATCCTTCAGGAAAGTTTTGTTACACTGGGTGAGACCGTCGTGGTTGGTGTTGGTTATGGCACCATGCGAAAATCCGATTTGACCGGGGCAATTGCTTCCGTTGGAACAGAAGAAATGAAAAAGGGAGTTATCTCTTCCTCAGAGCAGCTCCTTCAGGGTAAAGTTGCCGGTCTGACCGTAATACAAGGTTCCGGCGATCCGGCCAGTGGGGCATCGTTGCGTCTTCGTGGCGGCACCTCGTTAACGGCAAGTAACGGGCCGCTTATTGTTGTCGACGGAATTGCAGGTGTCGATATCAATACCGTCAATCCATCTGAAATTGTATCGATGGATGTGCTGAAGGATGCTTCTGCTTCCGCAATCTACGGATCACGCGGAGCTAATGGGGTAATTATTGTAACCACCAATCGTTCCAATAAAGGGAAAGTGATGCAATACCAGGGTTATGTGGCTGTCGGATCGGTTTTGAAAAACCTCGATATGCTTTCGGCTAACCAGTGGAGGCAATATGTTCGTGAGAAAGAGGTAACCAGTGCAGTCGATTACGGTGGTAATACCGACTGGCAGAAAGAACTGGAACAAACCGCTGTATCCCATTCTCATTCGGTACTTTTCAGCAATTCGGGCGAAAAGAACGGATTCAGGGTGTCGGCAAATTATTTATACAACGAAGGAGTAATCAAGCGTACCAGCCTCGACCGTTTGGGCGCCAGCATCTCCGGTTTCCAATATGGTTTGAAGGACAAACTGAAGATGGAAGTTGGATTAAATGCCAATGTGGACACATGGCACCCGTTGAATGACCTTATCTATGAGCGAATGCTTAACCTGAGCCCGGTTATTCCGGTTTACAATCCCGACGGCAGTTTTACCAAAATTGGCGGGACCAAGTACGACAACCCGGTAGAAATTAATACCAACCGTACAGCCGACAACACACGGCACCGTGTATTGGGGTATGGGAAAATTGAACTTGAAATTATCAAAGGGTTGAAAGCTTATGCCAACGGTTCGTATGAATACAATTCACTGCAAACCCGTCTTTATAATCCGTCCTATTCGGTGATGGGGGCTTCCGACAAAGGTTTTGGACAGCGCACACTGGCCGATTATACCACCATGCAATTGGAAACTTATTTAACCTATGACAAAAAGTTCAACGAAGATAATAAGATCAACCTGATGGCAGGATATTCCTACCTGGATAATACTTACGAAGGTTATGGCGCCCAGCGCAAAGGTTTCGATACCGATTTGTTTGAATACAACAACCTTGCAGCCGGAATCGATTACAGCGCCAGCGATGTTTATTCCTACAAGGGAGAAGCTAAACTGATCTCTTTCTATGGCCGTGCGAATTACAACTTTAAAGAAAAATACATGTTTACCGCGACATTGCGACGCGATGGTTCCTCCCGTTTTGGGGCCAACCATAAATGGGGTCTTTTCCCGTCGGCTTCTTTTGCCTGGCGTGTAAGCGATGAATCGTTTATGGAGGGGACACGGGGCTGGCTTAATAACCTGAAACTTCGTGCCGGATATGGTGTTACCGGTAACCAGGATGGTGTTGGTGAATACAAATCGCTCGATATTCTCGGAACCGGTTCCGCAACGTATTACGATGGGAACACCCAAACCTGGAAACAATCCTATGGGCCTACCCAGAATTCAAACCCGGATTTGAAATGGGAATCAACGGCTCAGCTCAATGTTGGCCTTGACTTTTCAGTCGTTGGCAGGGTGAATGGTACATTGGAAGTTTACCAAAAGAAAACCAGTGACTTGCTTTATACGTATGCTGTACCTCAACCGCCTTATCTGGTTGGAACCATGTTGGCCAACGTAGGCGACCTCAGCAACAAGGGAATTGAATTGTCGCTGAATGCCAACCTGATCAACAAGGGTGGTTTTAACTGGGATGTGAACCTTACATTGGCAAAAAATATCCAGAAGGTTGAAAAATTATCGAATCAGACCTATGAATGCGACTCAATCAACAGTGGTTCCTTACATGGGTTGACCGGAATGTCGGGAAAATTTTCACAGGTTATCAAAACAGGATATGCGGTTGGTACCTTTGTCGGTCCTAAATGTACCGGGCTCGATTCGTTGGGAAAATTCATCCTTGCCGACAATGGGGCCAATCAGGTTTTGGGAGATGTACAGCCCAAGTTGAGTTTTGGCTTTGGTACGAATCTTTCGTATAAGAACATCGATCTCGAGATTTCAACCTATGGAATGCTGGGGCAGAAAGTGTTGAACTGTACGGCAATGGAGTTAAGCAATCCCAAACGGTTGCCAACCAATAATACCACCGATTTGATCTATAAAACGGGGATTACTTCCTCGATGACCTATTCAAGTTATTGGGTTGAAGATGCTTCTTTCCTGAGGATTCAAAGCGTTTCGCTGGGTTATACCTTAAAAGCACCCAAAATCGGTTTGGAGAAAGTAAGATTTTATGTCACCGGAGAGAACCTGTTTGTATTTACAAACTATACAGGAGTTGATCCTGAAGTAAGTATAGATGGATTGGATACCCCGGGAATGGATTGGTTCAATGCTTATCCGCGCCCAAGAACCTTTTCATTTGGAATAAATGTTTCATTCTAATCATTTAGGATTAATTACCATGAGAAAAATAAAGACAACGATAGCAACATTGACGATGGTACTTGCCCTGAGTGCTTGTACCGATCTGAGCGAAAAATTATACGACAAGGTCAGCTCGTCCGATTACGGAAAGACTGCCACAGAGATTGAAACCATTGTTGGGAGCGCCTATGCCAGTCTGAGGGGATTTAGCGATGGCATCACCATTTCGTATCCTACCAGCGAATTTCTTTTCTTCTGCAACGAAACCACTTCGGACGAAGCGTGCATCCCTACCCGGGGAAGCGACTGGTACGACGGCGGAAGATATCAGGATGCGGAAATGCATACCTGGAAAAGTGACAACATGCTTATGCTTAGCTCGTGGAGATACTGCTATGAAGGGATTAGTAAGGTTAATGCCGTTATTTATCAGGTAAAACAATCGACTCTCTCTGATGAAGAGAAGGCAACTGTTTATGCCGAATTGCGAGGAATCAGGGCCTATTACTACTACATACTCCTCGATATGTTTGGAAATGTTCCGTTGATTACCAATTTTGAGGATACTTCGCTACCGAAAAATTCAACCCGTGCCGAGGTGTATGCCTTTGTTGAATCGGAACTCCTCGATATTTTGGATTTGCTTCCCAGTGAGATCATTTATGGCCGTTTTACCCAAAATGTGGCCAATACATTGCTTGCCCGTTTGTACCTGAACTCCGAAGTCTACATTGGAAAGGCACGCTGGCAGGATTGCATCGATGCCTGTGATAAAGTTTCAGGTTATACACTCGAAAGCAACTATTTTACCAATTTCTTGACGGAGAATGAAGTGTCGTCCGAGATTATTTTTGCAATACCGTATGATTACACCAAGCAGGGAACCGTGGGGAATTACCTCATTGCCCTTTCGTTGCACTACAAACAAAAACAGGCAGTTTCTGCTTCATCCACATTTACCGATTGTGTCAATGGTATTTGCGCACAACCGGGCGTGTATTCCATGTTCGATGATAAAGATGTCCGCAAAAAAGAGTTCTTTGCCGGCGATCAGATTAGTAAAGCTACAGGCTCTGTTATTTTGATGGACAATGGGAATGCCCTTTCTTATACCGAAGATATTGCCAATTTCTTTAATGCCGAACAAAATGAAGGTGTACGTTGTGTGAAATATGAAGTAAAAGAAGGTCAGACCTGGGAACAGGATCACGATTTGGTCGTAATGCGTTATGCCGAAATTTTGATGATGAAAGCCGAATGTTATATCCGCCTGGGATCGCCTGCTTTGGCAAGGCCCCTGGTTGCACAGGTTCGCACCCGTGCCGGCCTCGATACTCCGGCTGATGTAACGTTGGACTTTTTGGATGATGAATTGTTGAGGGAATTTTGCTTTGAAGGGCTTCGCCGTACAGCCAACATTCGGATGGGGACCTTCCTGAAGCCAAACTGGGTTAAAACCAGTACCGACGATGATTATCGTCTGATTTTCCCGATTCCAAAATATGCAATGGATATGAACAGTAATTTGGTTCAAAATCCTGGCTATTGATATTTCAAAGGTTTATGATTAGAGAAGGGGGGAAAGTGGTTTTTGTAGCAGCCTGTCTGGCAATTGGCTTGTTGAGCGGTTCGTGCGATACGAATGAACCCGATCAACCTGGCCGTTTCAGCGTGGTTGAATATGGTCCGGTGGCAGTTTCAAAATCAAATTCCATCGAAATATGGGCACATATGATGCCCTGGTTCGAAAGCAAGGAAACAACTGGGACTGGAAAATGGGGGATGCACTGGACCATGAATACAAAAAACCCGGATAGGATGGATAATGCTGGGAAGCGAGAAATCGCTTCTCACTTTTATCCTCTTACCGGCCCGTATGCCTCTGGAGATCCCGACATGATTGAATATCAGCTATTGCTGATGAAATATTGTGGGATCGATGGCGTTTTGATCGACTGGTATGGTTCAACCGACTGGAACGACTACAAGGGCAACCGTACAAACTCCGAAGCAATCATAAACGCGCTCGATAAGATAGGTTTAAAATTCGCGATAGTATACGAAGATCGTACCGTTCCCGAGGTGCTCCAAAACGATGCGTCACTCGATCGGATTGGGGTGGCTCAGGCTGATATGCAGTATATTGAGCAAAATTATTTCAGCAATCCACGTTACATGAAGGTGGACGGAAAACCGTTGCTGTTGGTGTTTGGCCCCGAAGAATTTACTCTGCCTTCCGATTGGACAGAAATTTTTAGTTCTCTCACGACTCAACCCTGCTTTCTGACATTGAATGGCGCTTCGGGTAAAGCCGGCAACACGGCTTCCGGAGAGTACATTTGGGTCGATAACAGCTCGCTCGATAATAAATATGGAAACATGAGCCGATTTAATGTGTATGTGGGGGGAGCCTACCCCGGCTTCTACGACTTTTATAAGGAGGGAGGCTGGGGTGATGGCTTTTCATGGAGTATTGCGATGAATAACGGGGAGACTTTCAGGCAAAACCTGGAAATAGCAAAAAAAGCGGGTGTGAAATATGTTCAGCTTATTACCTGGAATGATTACGGCGAGGGAACCATGATTGAACCAACACAGGAAATGGGCTTTACGTTGCTGCAAGTTGTTCAGGATTTTACCGGTGTTTCGTATAGCAATATCGAGCTTGAAAAGATTTACGATCTATACAATTTGAGAAAGAGTAATGCAGCCAATTCTGAAAATCAGAAGCATCTCGATCAATCATTCTATTATTGGGTGTCGCTTCAAACCGATAAGGCCGTTCAGATCATCGATAGTCTAAAAACGAACGAATAATTAGGAAGTTGTAATGAAAATACTGGGACAGAAAATAAGGGTTCATCGTTGTGTCGAGTTTGTCTTGATCGTGTTGTTTTGTTTTTCCGGATTGGTTTCGTGTGCAATAGATACTCCGGATGTTCCTGGTGGTTCAGATGGTGATGGTGAGACCGTTGTTCCGTTTGATAAAGTTCCGTCGTTGTCCGAAATGGTTATTTACGAGGTAAATATGAATGCTTTTGGCCCCGACGGAACCTTTGAGAACGTAACTTCCCGTCTCGATTCGATCAAGGCGCTGGGCGTAAATGTGATCTGGCTGATGCCTGTTTATCCCAAAGGGGAATTGAAGGGGGTTGGTTCGCCCTATTGTGTACGTGACTATTTGTCGGTGAATCCTGATTTTGGAACTGAAGACGACCTGAAAGCTTTGATAAAAAAGGCGCATCAGCTTGAAATGGCGGTGATCCTCGACTGGGTTGCCAACCACACCTCGTGGGACAACGATTGGATCAGCAATGATTCCTGGTATGTAAAAGATTCCGATGGGAACATCGTTAGTCCGCCGGGTACAACCTGGACCGATGTGGCTGAACTCAATTACGACAATCAATCAATGCGGCAGGAAATGATCAAATCGATGAAATACTGGATCTCGGAGTATAACGTTGATGGCTTTCGCTGCGATGCGGTTGATTTTGTTCCCTTCGATTTTTGGAAGCAGGCTATCGATTCGCTAAAGGCCATTCCGGACCGAAGTCTGATCCTTCTGGCTGAAAGCGGGAAAAAGGAAAGTCTTACGGCTGGTTTTCAGATGAATTATAGTTGGGATTTCAAATCCAAAATTCAGGATATATTTCGCAACGGAACATCTGCCACCACCTTGCTGTCGGTTCATAACAACGAAATGAACACAATCCCTTCGGGCACAACCAAGCTCCGGTACATTACCAATCACGATGTGTATGCTTGGGATGGTTCGCCTGCCACTCAGTTTGTGAACAACCGCGGCGCTGTGGCTGCATCTGTTGCAACAACATTTATGGGCGGTGTCCCGTTGATTTGTGCCGGTCAGGAAGTAGGTTATGCTTCTACCATCTCATTTTTTACACTGAATCCGGTCGATTGGTCTTCCGGTCAGGATATCTTCGCTCAGTATAAGAAGATCATGAAAGTTCGGAAGGATTATTCAACCTTAATTACCGGTACACTGAAAACTTATACCACAAAGGATGTGATTGCTTTTACTCATACGCTCAACGATGTACAGTTGCTGGTGCTGGTCAATACCCGTAATGCAGAATCGGCTTTGACCCTGGCCAGCGATTTGAAAAATACCGATTGGGTCAATACGTTCGATCTTTCTGAATTTCATCTTTCGGAGAGTTTGACGATGGAGCCCTTTGAATATTTAATTCTGAAGAAAAAATAGAGAAATGAAAAAATTCTACGCAAATATCGTTTTGGCAGCGCTTATCCTGTCCTTGCTGGAAGCCTGCTCAGCGAAGAAAGAAGAAATATATCAGGTGCATTCTCCCGATGGGAAGGTCAATGTTTCGGTTGGTCTGGAAAAAGGAGAGTTGTTTTATGCGGTACGGAAGGAGAATGTCGAAATCATCAATTCTTCAAAATTGGGTTTCAAGCTAAAAGACGGAACGGTCTTGGGCAACAAAATGGAACTGGTAAAAAATGAAACCCGTTCGTTCAATGAGACATGGGAACAGCCCTGGGGAGAAAAACGGCTGATTGAGAACCGTTTTGAAGAAATAACTCTTTTTCTGAAAGAGAAAAGTGGATTAAAAAGGGAACTCAATCTGGTGTTCCGGGTCTATAACGATGGGTTTGGCTTTCGGTACCAGATTCCGCAACAGGCTAAAATCGATTCTTTTGTGATTATGGATGAATTGACCGAGTTTTCGCTGCCGGCGGCCGACAATGCTTGGTGGACAACTGCTTACAAAGGGGTTTATTACGAAAATAAGACCCATTTTTCACCGGTGAATGAGATGGGTGATACGGTATCGGTACCGCTTACATTAGAAGCTAAAAGTGGAAAATACTTGACGATTCATGAAGCCAATCTGACCGATTATGCCGCCATGAATTTGTATTGTTCGCACGGAACAACTTTGAAGTGTGACCTTACGCCGTGGTCGACCGGAGAGAAAGTTTTTGCTAAAACGCCGTTCCAGTCACCCTGGAGGATGGTGATCATTGCTGAAAAACCGGGCGATCTGATTACCTCTTATCTGGAGCTGAACCTGAACGATCCCTGCAAAATTAAAGATACTTCGTGGATCAAACCGGGTCGTTATATTGGTATCTGGTGGGGGATGCACATGGAAAAATACACGTGGTTCAATGGTCCCAAGCATGGCGCCACTACCGAAAATACCATGCGGTACATCGATTTTGCAGCGAAACACGGTTTTAGCGGGGTGCTGGTCGAGGGCTGGAATGTTGGCTGGGAAAACGATTGGACCAAAGAGGGTGATAAATTCAGCTTTACCAAACCGTATCCTGATTTCGACATTGAAAAGATTACCAAATATGCTGTATCAAAAGGGGTTAAACTAATTGGTCACAACGAAACCGGAGGGGCTACCATCAACTATGAAAAGCAAATGGATGGTGGCTTTAAAATGTATGAAAAGCTTGGGGTTAATTGTGTAAAAACAGGTTATGTAAGCCCGCGGCTCGACGGAAAAGAGAGGCATAGTAGCCAGTATGGGGTTCGCCACTACCGGAAGGTAGTTGAGACGGCTGCCAAATACCATATTATGATCGATAATCACGAGCCGGTGATGCCTACCGGGTTGCGCCGTACCTGGCCCAATTTAATGACCGGAGAAGGAATGCGTGGACAGGAATACAATGCATGGTCCGACGACGGTGGAAATCCAACCGAACATACCACCATCATTCCGTTTACCCGTGGATTGGCCGGGCCAATGGATTATACTCCCGGAATTTTCAATTTTAAAAATGCAGTAAAACCCAATACGCGGGTGCAAACCACACTTGCCCATCAGCTGGCATTGTATGTGGTGCTGTATAGTCCGTTGCAGATGGCCTGCGATTTGCCTGAAAATTATGAAGGCAATCCCGCACTGAAATTTATTGAATCGGTTCCGACCGATTGGGATGTAACCAGGGTAGTCGATTCCAAAATTGGAGATTATATTGTTACGGTACGGAAAGACCGAAACTCTGATAGCTGGTATCTGGGTGGCATTACCGACGAGAATGCACGGGAACTGACCATCGATTTGTCGTTTCTCGATCCGGGCGTGACTTACGAGGCTTCAATTTATAAGGATGGTTCAAAAGCCAATTGGAAAGCCAACCCAACCGATATCTCCATTGAAAAGAAAGAGGTACGTTCGACCGATCCGTTCACTTTAAAACTAGCTCCAGGAGGGGGAGAGGCCATTGGTTTTATGCCCATTCATACGAAGTAAAATATAGGGGGAGGAAAAGAAAGCTTGAAAAAGCTGGATTTATACAGCCCCGGGAGAAACAAATTCCGGGGCTGTGTCTGTTTAATTCCGGCTGTTCTAACGTTAAAATATTTTGATTTTTTGCTAAATTAGAGAATTCTATGTTTAATCACTTTGTTCGCTTGTATATTATTGTCAAATAATTGAATTATTGAGGATTAAATTTGAATGGAATTATAAAATATGATTTTTGTCATATTTCTTGATTAGGGTCGATTGTAGCTTTGTATAACTGCTTAAATTAAAATTGGATGGTATATAATTCATTTGATATAGCAAATAAAATACTCCAAAAGGGGGCACAAAGTGATGGTGGTGAACTTATATCTAACCTGAAGCTTCAGAAATTGTTATATTATATGCAAGGCTTTCATTTAGCTGTATTTGATACACCTCTATTTGATGATGATATTTTCGCTTGGCAATATGGTCCTGTTCTTCCGGAAGTTTATTATAGGTATAAAGCAAATGGTAACAAAGGAATAGAACCTGTAGGTGAGGTTATCGTTTTAGAAGAAAAGGAAGAGAAACTATTTGATGAAGTTTTTTCAGTTTATGGCGAATTTTCTGCAATCGGATTAATGAATTTGACACATGAAGAAGACCCTTGGAAGAATACCCCTATAGGCGAAAAGATTTTGAAAGATAAAATGACAGAATTCTTTAAGACAAGAATAGTATAGGTTATGCCAATAAAGAAGCCTTCTAAAGAAATAAAGATTAGAGAAGATAACTTAAGTGGGGTTGAATATCCCATTTTTTGTTTTAAGTATTTGCAAATGTATTCAATAAAGGACTGTAAGGATCATGAATTCTTCTTTAGATTTTTAGAAAGGTTACAAAAATTGTCTGAATTAGGTTGGGCTGAAATAAGAAAATCCAATAGACATAGTTTTGGAACAGAGCACATACCTATTGATCAGATTAAACCTCAAACTCCTGCATTTATAACGCCTGACGTTAATTATTTAACAGCATTCCGAGCCACAGGAAGTAAGCTCCCTTTTTTGGGCATTCTGGATGGAAAGATATTTCATATCATTTATATTGAATCGACGTTTGGGGATATATATGATCATAATTGACTTTTCTTGTGTAATTCCATAAATCTTTTTATATGAATCGTTGATGGCCGGATATCTTTTATCAAACTGAAATGCACAATTTTTTTTCGGACATACAATCCGCCAGCAACCCTTTCTCCGGAACTCTTTGACTCATTTATCGAAGGCTGAATTTTCAGAATTTTTCGATTTTACACCTTATTCTGAAATCAGGGTTTTCTATTTGACGGTAATGTTTTAAATTTGCTATTTCATTTAAACTGGGAAATGGCTATGATGGATCGTAACTTTAATTACTGCAAAACCCTGACAGAATACCGCAGGGAGAACACGCTGGAAGTGAACATAGGTGGTGTTCCGCTTGGTGGGCTTAATTTGATCCGTCTTCAGTCGATGACCGACACCGATACCCTCGATACCGATGCCACGGTCGACCAGATTGTCCGCATTGTCAGGGCTGGCGCCGATTATGTGCGTATTGCCGTGAAATCGACCAAAGATGCCGAAAATCTCAAAAATATCAGCGATAAAATTCGGGAAATGGGTTTCAATACCCCGCTGATTGCCGATGTCCATTTCAATCCCAAAATTGCGGAAGTGGCTGCCCGCTATGTTTCGAAAGTGCGGATCAATCCCGGAAATTTCTACGACAAAAGGGCCCAGTTCCAGAATTTCCTCTACACCGACGAAGAATATCGGGAAGAACTGGAAAAACTGGAAGAGACACTCACTCCGTTTCTCAATGTTTGTAAGGAATACGATACTGCCATCCGCATTGGCGCCAATCAGGGCTCGCTTTCCGACCGGATCATGAGCCGTTATGGCGATACCCCGGCAGGAATTGTTGAATCGGTGATGGAATTCCTCCGTATCTGTAAAAAGAACGATTTTCATAAAATTGTCATCTCCATCAAATCGTGGAATACCCGTATGCTGGTTTATACCGTGCGGCTGATGAATTACAAGATGCGCCTCGAGGATATGAATTATCCGTTCCATATTGGCGTTACCGAAGCGGGTGAAGGCGAGGACGGGCGTATCCGTTCGGCAGTAGGTATTGGTACCCTGCTCATCGATGGTATTGGCGACACCATTCGTGTTTCGCTTACCGAAAAGCCCGAGAATGAAATTCCGTTTGCAAAAAAGCTGGTCGATGTGGTTACCCGCCGTCGCGGTCATGCCCGTATCGAAGCCCCTGTTTTTGCGCAAACCAACCCGTTTGAATTTGAACGCCGGTATGGACGTCCGGTGCGAAAAATTGGAAACCGCCGTCCGCCGGTGGTAATTGCTTCGCTCAATGGAAATGAAATCCTCGAAGTATCGAACCTGAACGGGAAACTGGAACCCGATTATTATTACGACGAAAGGCACATCATCAACCGGCTGGGGAAGAAATTCCCGATTCTTTCGCTGGAAGATTATCTATACAATGATATATATCAGAGCAGCCACCGGTTTATCCGTATGACCCGGACCGAGTTTGTTGAATTCCGCAAGGAAAACCCCGAGATTGTTCAAAAACTGAAGGTTGAGCGGAAGGCTGTTATCCTGCTCGAATCGGAGAATGCCAACCGGTATGCCGACATGCGGGCCTTCTTTATGCTGATGGAGTCGATTGTTTGCCGTTTGTCGGTCGTTTTGTGCGGCAACTACAACGAGAGAAACCTGCTCGATTTGCAGTTAAAAGCAGCAACCGATTTTGGAGGTTTGTTTATCGACGGCTATGGCGATGGCATATTGCTCACCAACGACAACGACTATATTTTCTATTCCGATTTAAAGAATACCAGTTTTGCCATTCTTCAGGCAACCCGTATGCGTATAACCAAGTCGGAGTTCATTTCTTGTCCCGGTTGTGGCCGTACCCAGTTCGACCTGCATAAAACAACCCTTGAGATCAAGAACCATTTCTCGCACCTGAAACATCTGAAAATTGGTATTATGGGTTGCGTGGTCAACGGTCCGGGCGAAATGGGTGATGCCGATTATGGCTTTGTAGGTTCCGGCAATGGCAAGGTAAACCTTTACAAAGGCCAGAAGGTGGTTAAACGGCATATTCCATACGAAGAAGCGGTAAGCGAACTCGAAAAGATCATCCGCGAAAACAACGACTGGATCGAGATGTAAGAGTTTTACCTCCTGTTTTTCTCCACCACCGCTTTTACGGGGTATAGTATTCGCTGGATGAGCCGCAGGTCATCGGTAATGATTTCGCACTGGCCATGTAGTTCCTGCTGCATTTCGAGGGTTTTGCCGTAGTTGGTAACCAGCACACCGGGTAGTTTAATCTCCACCGTATAGTTATCGTCGACCGGTACCGGCGCTTTTTGCGATACCGTGCCAATAAGCATCCCAAATTCCATATAGGGATAGTTGCTGAGTTTGATATTGACCCGTTGACCGGTTTTTACCTTACCGGCGCCTACGACTGGTATATAAGCTTTCCCAATGATTCCCGAAGGGTTTTGAGGAACCACCGTGAGAAAAGTTTCGCCTTCGGTGATATTCTGGTTCAATGCCCAAATTTTATTGAAACTGCTAATCCCGTCCATCGGGCTGGTCAGCGCATAACGGGTGTACCAGTCGTCGATGCTGTTATTGGCCAGTTGATAAGCCTGAGAAAGAGCCGTGCGGTAGTTTTTCAACTGGTTGTCCTGTTCCAATTTCAGATTGGCTTTATCCTGCAGCAGTTCATAAATGTCCGATTGCGTCGAAACCCACTGGGTTTTGATGTTTTCAAGCGCTTTAACCTCGGTTAACCAGGTGCTTTTGGACTGCTCGTATGAATCGTCCGAAATAGTTTTCTTCAGATAAAGGGCGGAATCTCGCCGAAAACTTTTGGATGCCAGTTCCATTCGTTCTTCTTCAATGTTTTTTTGCGCGCTTAGCCGGTCGAGTAGCTGTTTCTGCATGGCAATTTGCCCTTCCAGCGCATTGATTCGTTCGACATAGTAATGCTGTTCGATAAAATTGTGATAGTCGGAGAGCAGCTTGGTGAATTCGGAGAAGGATGCCTGAACCGAGCCCAGCATTAGTGTGCGGGATGCAACAAACGGGTTGATTTCATCGGGAGTATCAATCAGCCTGCCGATTCCCGAAAGGTAATTCCGAATCAGTTCCACATCGTCAATCCGGGCAGGGTTTTCGATAACGGCCAGAGTTTGACCGGCGGTTACTTTCTCGTTGTTGCCGACGAACAACCCGGTAATTTTTCCGGTGGAACGGGCTTTAATTTCTGCCGGAGGATTGGCTGCTGACACCACCACGTCGGCTTTAATCAGATCGGGATAACGGTAAAGATAGCTGAAAACAAACAGCAGAACCACGGCAACGGCAATGATGGTGGTTCCCCAGCGGATGGTCCAGTGGGGCATCCGTTTCAGGATATCACGAACCTCCTCGGTTCGAAGATCGATATTTTGATCGTTTTCCATTGATGTGTATGAAGGGTAAATCAAAAGTAATAATAATTGTGGAAGTTGCCCTGTGTGGTTGTAACTTCATTGATTTGTCCCTTTCATTTTATTGAACGGATATGGGTTTCACAAATAAATTGCTTTATATTGCGTTAATCGAAGAAATGATCTGCCGTATGGTTCGAAAACTGTTTTTTGCATTGTTGTTTGGTTTGGTGCCAATGATTCCGGCATTTTCACAGAGCTATGGTACAACATTGGGCGTGAGGCTGGGAAATAATACCGATTTCCGGATGGCTGGCTTATCGGTGCAACAGATGGCCTTTAACAAGGTGACGCTGGAGGGAATCCTTCAGACCGATTTCAGTAAAAATACTACGTTTCATTTATTGGCAGAAAGTCACCAGAACCTGATCTCCAAACGGCTGAATTTTTATGTGGGTGCCGGATTGTCAGGCGGATTTGAGGAGTTTTCGCAAAAGACCGTACCCACTCCGCAAAACAAAACCTTTGGTGCCGATTTGATTGCCGGGCTGGAGGTGACCCTGTTGCACTGGAATATTGCCCTTGATTATAAACCCAACTTCAATATTGCAGGACGAGAATCGTGGTGTCAGGGTCAGGTAGGTGTTTCGGTACGTTCGGTTATTGTGAGCAATGCCGATTTGAAAAAACACAAACGGGAAAAAGCACGCGAAAAGAGAAAGAAAGCACGCGAAAAAGCCCGTGAGAAGCGGATCGAAAAGAGGAAAGACAGGCCTACACTGGAGGAGTCGATCAAGGGGCTGTTTAAGAAATAGCGGCAAATTCCGGATAATGAGAGAATGAGACAATGAGAGAATGAGAGAATGAGAGAATGAAGGAATGAGGGAATGAGGGAATGAGAGAATGTACGTAGGTTAGTTGCCCAGTTCCAACTGTTCTTTTACCAGATGGAAGTATTTCCCTTTCTTTTCGGTCAGCTCTTTGTGGGTGCCGCGTTCGACAATTTCCCCGTTGTCGAGTACAATAATCTGATCGGCATTTTTCACGGTACTTAGCCGGTGTGCGATGACAATGACTGTTCTTCCTTCAGAAAACCGATTGATATTTCC
>Ga0116170_10000857_pt1 | contig 31913 bp, 25 predicted proteins | sample AD_JPNHW1_MetaG_FD_89797 | JGI IMG/M metagenome (GOLD analysis project Ga0116170, IMG submission 89797) | Active sludge microbial communities of municipal wastewater-treating anaerobic digesters from Japan - AD_JPNHW1_MetaG | ecosystem: Engineered > Bioreactor > Anaerobic > Digestate | place... | reverse complement strand
CTCCGCATAGACGCCCTTCGCAAGGGGATTCCGTTTCAGGAGTATATTGAACAAAAAATTAGGGAAAGAGGGGGAAAGCCACAATGAACATCCAATAATTTTTTGACTAAAAATAAAATTTAATTTACACCTTTTATTGATTAATCGTCTGAATCCTTCTGCTTTTTATTATTCTTAGTTTTTATACTTTTCGATTTTTCCTTGATTAATTCATTCATATCAATAGAATGAAATACAAACTTACCTAGTGGATAATATGAAGTTACATTTGCAATAAATGATCTTAAATTTGCAATACAAATATTCAAAGCAGAATAATTAATAAGCCCAGAAATAATTTTTTCATCAGATATATCTTTAATCATAAACACACCAATTGAAGTTACATCGATTTTATATCCTTCTAAAGCATTTTGGTTAATTTTTACTCTCATTTGAATTTTAAAATCTGTTTTATTAGAAGATCGTAGTACATCAAATGATATATCAACTTTGTAATTATCAAAGTCTTTAATTAATTTGTCTGAAATTGATATTGCATAAAAATTAATAAAAGATTCAATTATTGCAAAATCAATAAGTTCTAATGGAGATTTTACTGTTTTCATTTCAACCAACTTTTGCTAAATTTTCTTCGATGTCTTTAACACTTTCTGGCATAAAAACCACGTTATAATCATTATAACAATGAGTTCTCATATCCTTATAAATAACTTTATTCAAGTCACAAAATTCGACTTTTGGAACCATTCCTATTGCAAGAGATAATTCTACTAATTTTGAAATTCTATGGTCATAATCACCGCTTAATACTTGTGATAAATAACCCTTTGAGACTCCCAAATGTTCTGAAAGCTTAGTTCTGTTAAGATGATGTTCTTTCATGAAAATTTCCATTTCATTGAATAAGTCTAGTTGAATCTTAGTTGTCCAATATTCTGGACTTTTAATTAATTCTTCTCTTTCCATTTTATCTGTTTTCTTTTAAATATTCTTTTACTGTCTTTTTAAAATTTGCAATATCTTTCTTCTGTGTATTTTTAGTTCCACCAAGAACAAGAACTTTTCCCTCATTGTCATCAAAACAATATAATCTAAATTCATTGTATTTAAACTCCCATAGTTGCACTTCTATTTTATCATCTTGTATTAAATTTAACTTTTGTGGATTTGGAATACTATTATAATCTGAAAAATAGGTTATGTAAGAACAAATTTTTAATTTTATTTTATCATTTAGACTATTCATATATTCGTCATATTTAGATACACCATTTCGAATTAACTTCTTAATAATGTATCTGTTACCACAAAGAGCTGGTATTTTTTCGACTGCAAAATTACACATAAATTTTTAGTTATAACTAAACAAATTTCAAATTTGTTAAATTTTTTGATGTTTTATTTTTAATATATTGATAATCAGTTAAATAAATTTAATTATAAAAAAATATCTCACGCCCTAATTCTATTGACTTTAAAGCAAACTTTATTATTTGCAATAAACTGATCCGGTTGAATTTGTAGTTTTTCAAAGGCCTCTGCAATTTCAAACGTACTTTGTTTGATCAGGTTAATTGCTGTTTGTAAGTAGTGAATCTCATTTTACTGTTCTTTGAGAGTAATAAGCATCCTCTGGTTCATTATAACATGTTTCTTTAGTTTTTCTTCGAGTAGTTTGATATTCTCAACTTTGTCTGAGTTTGCCATATTAAATAGTTTAGAAATTTATATACCTAGTATAAATAAATAAAGTAAAAGTCCAAGTCCAACTCCACCTAAAACTCCACCTGCAAGGATTCCACCAACATTTGGAACTTTTCTAGTACCATTTTCTTTTATTATCAAATTCGAAGTATATGTGTATGTCGTATCGTTAATCACAATTGGAATTGAAACTACAATCTTATCATCTGTACTTTTTACGACTTCTGGGACAATCCATTGTGCATATCTTCCAGTTTGCCAATAGACGTTATTTGAAACCGTAAAATATTCTTGAATTAAAGTGTTTCCTAATATTACTGTAGGTAATTGAGTTTTATCTTTATCAATAAATTTGGTTCCATTATGAATAATTGTAGACTGATTACCATTAGTAATAATAACGGCTTCATCCCAAAGAATTTTAATTTTATAATCAGACTTGTTTTTAACAGACAAAATGTAGTAGCAGTTGTCTTTATCCAAATCAATACAAAGTTCAATTAGGGAATCATTATAACAAGTGTTCTCTACTATAAACTTTTCAATATTTGATTTTGTTTCTTTTTTTAAATCTGTAATTAAAGGAGAATATGCAGGTACCGTCACAGAACACGATGTAACTAATAAGCTAAACAGAAATAAACCAAAAATTATTTTAAGATTTCCCATATAGGTTGATTTAAGAATTATGGTATTAATATTTATAATATAAGATAATTACGTAACTTCTCTACTAACTTTTACTTAGATCTATAAATTCTTTACATGTATTTACATTATATAAATCTCTATCGCAATAATACAAAAAAAAATGAATGTTAATGGAACTTTCAAAAATATTTTTAATTTTTTAATCAAGCTGTTTTAAAAAACAAAAAAACATCCTTGTAAATCTGTTCTATCTGCGTCATCTGTGTTCTATTAGAAACAAAAAAGCACTTGTTAAAATATTAAACAAGTGCTTGTTTTTTAGTGTGATTCGGACAAGGATCGAACTTGTAACCTACTGCTTAGAAGGCAGTTGCTCTATCCATTGAGCTACCGAACCTTTTCACAAAATGGGGTGTATAACTAGCTTTTTGGTATCATTTTGTCCACTTTGCATTCCCAGTTTTGAGGGTGCAAAAGTACAAAAAAAATCGATAGTATCAGCACCTTAATATGAAAAAAATACATTTTATACTATTAGTTGCGTGGAATCTTGAGTTTTTGCCCGACAGTCAAACTGTTAGGATTTTTAATCTTATTATATGTCATCAATTCCTTTAAAGATACATTGTATTTTCTAGCAATGGAACTTAAAGTTTCCCCTTTCTTAACACAGTAAATCAGATCTTTCTGTGGTTTAGGTTGAACATTTTTCGGATTAATCTCTTGTTGCGGTTTTGGTACAGCAAGCGAATCTGTTTGCATAATCACTTTTGTTGAATCTGTCAGGGAGTCTTTTGGTGCTTGTCCTACATACTCATACCCTACAAATAATCTTTGCTTGGGTTTGGCATAGTTAGACTTCAGTTTATTCATTTGCTTCAACTCTGTAACCGACAATCCATATTTGGCTGAAATGGAAGCAAGTGATTCTTTTGATTTCACAACGTGATACAGTTTCTTATAGTCAGTAGATTGAACCGCTTCTCCGGTAAACATCCCTTGATATACTTTAATCGGCATGAAATAATCAGTATATTTATAATGACAAATAGTATCTTTTAGCTCTAAAAATCTAATGATATCTTTATTTTTTAACCGTAATGGATAAGACTCAGAGTACGCAGGGATCACCATTCGTTTATATTGTGGATTTAAAATCTTAATCTCTTCAATATCGATATCTAACACATTTGCAATCTGCTCAAAATGCACTTCATTTTGTATCATTACTGTATCGACTGAGAATGGTATTGATATTTTTGCAGCCGGGATACCATGTTGTTGATGATAGGTGGCTAAATATAATGCTGCAATATAAGCGGGGAAATAGTTTTGAGTTTCTCTGGGCAAATAGGGTCTTACACTCCAGAAATCTGTTTTACCTCCAGATCGGGTAATTGCTTTCCGAACGTTACCTGTACCACAATTATACGCTGAAATGGCCAGTCCCCAATCATTAAAGATATTGTACAGATCCTTCAAATGTCGGGCTGCAGCGTCGGTAGCTTTTAATGGATCTCTTCTATCATCTACGAAAGTATTGACCTCTAATCCATAGACTTTTCCGGTTCCATACATAAACTGCCAAATTCCTGTTGCACCAACCCTGGAAACCGCAATCGGATTGAGCCCTGATTCAATTATGGTTAGATAAATAAGTTCTTCAGGAACTCCATATTTGTCAAAAATCTCCTGCATAAATGGATAGTAATACTCAGATAACCCCATCAAAACAGAGGATGATTTTTTACGTTTATAAACGTATAATTCAATCCATCTTTTTACAGAATTATTATAGGCTAAGGGGACAACCGTATTTATCTCCCTAAGCCGTTTATAAATAAGCGAATCCGAAAACACCACCTCGGTGGTATCATCCACAAGGGATGGGCTTATCACTTTATGTACCTGACTTTTAATATACCACAAATCCAACATTTCATCCATCTCTTTGATGAGTTGATCTTGAAATGTTTGATCTGTAATCGCAGTTTCGACAGTATCATTCTGAGCTGTTACGTAGGTTCCCATCAGGGCAAACAGCATACAAGCAATTAATTTTTTCATTATAACTTTCTTCACCCAATTAACGGGATTTAACGTATTATAGTATATGGTTTTACTCTTTAATTTGATATTGATTCCACTGAATCTCTTTTCCATCTTTATAAGTAGTTGTTAAAGAAGGATTTCCCTCTTCATCAAACTTAATCCAAATGCCTACCTGAATACCGGTTGTATATTGACCGGAGATTTTAGTTCTTCCGTTTTCCCAATATTCAGTATATTTTCCATTATATAAATCTTGTTCATATTCGATCTCGAAGGCTAAATTACCGTTAGGGAACCAGGTTTTCCATGTTCCATTTTTAGTACCGTCAAAGTAGTTTCCTTTTTCAATGGCGCCTCTATTTTCATAAAACCATTCTCCCTCCTCTGATCCTTCCGTGTAGTTACCTTTGGTGATCACATTTCCGTTTTCATCATACTCTACAAACAAGCCATTTCTTTCACCCTCATCCCAGTTTTCTTCCATAAGAGTCTGTCTATTTGGATAAATCCATTGCCATTGGCCATCCTTTTTTCCGTTAACATAACTTCCTATTATTTCAATTTCCTGATTTGGATATAGAAATTTCCATTCTCCAATCATTTTGGAATCTTTATATTTTCCGATAGATCTAAGTTCTCCGGTTTCATAATACTCCTTCCATAAACCTTGTCTGTTGCCATTTAGATCTGTAATCCCTTCATATTTCATCCAGCCTTTGTAAAAAATATATCCTTTAATCACATTGCCGGTAGTATCGTATTCCCGTCTGATCCCTTCAGGAACCCCTTTATAGAAAGTAGCTGTGATAGAGGGCTTCCCATTTTGATGATAGGCGGTTTTCATTTCCAACTTTTTGGTTTCGGGAGCATCCAGAAGAACATTATCATTTTCCCATTTTTCAACGGAAATAAAATTGCCTAAAGTGTCATAGCTCTTAAAGAAACCATGTTTTTTATTGTTATAGAAGGTTCCCTCTTCTTTCAAATTTCCATTAGACCAAAAGAACTTCCAGTTGCCTTGTTTAAAGCCGAAATTATCAGTTCGGTTAATCTGTTCCCTTCGGGTTAATATGCCACCATAATAGTTTGCAACGGAGATTACAAGACCATTTTTATCAAACTCTTTCTCCATTCCATGCTTTTTACCTTCTACAATAGGAACCGTTTTTTTTAGTTTTCCATCAGAATAATAGGTATTTAAACTCTGAATTAGCGTGTCATTATTATACATTTCAACAGTATACTCTTCTTCATTATACTGCGTTTTTTTCCCGAATTTCAGGCCATTTTTGTAGGTAATTTCAGATGAGCGTTTTCCATCCGGGTTATAAAAGACCCAAATACTATCCAATTCAAAATTCTTTCTATTTCCTTCAGAAACCAAAATCCCTTTTTCGTTATAGGATTTCCAGTATCCATTGGGTTTACCGTTTACCAAAAAACCCTCACTCGATTTTTGTCCGTTTGGATAATAAAAGATCTTATAATCAGCTGGATTTAAGGTATCTTGTGCAAACCCAACAGTGTTGAGTGCAAGGGCAAGCCATAAGATCCAAAAATTTTTCATTTTTCAAAAATCAGAATCGCAAAGATACTAAAAAAAAGGGGTAAAATCAATATTAAAAATCTACGGCTAACTTCAAGTTGATCAACCTTGGGGTTAGGGAATTTGGAATTGCATACACTACGCCTGATAAATCGGGAACCCATGAATAGGAGGATACATTCGAAATATCTAACAAATTAAATATTTCCAGATATAATGCTGCGTTATTTACTTTCTTTAGGAAACTCCATTTATCTTGAAGTCGATCTCTGTTATTTTGAAGGAATATGTATGAAAAACCCAAATCAACCCTTTTGTACCAGGGACTTCTGAATGCTACTATTGGATTATCTGCATTAGGCGCGATAAAAGGTAACCCGCTGGAAAACACAAAGTTCAAATGCACTCTAAGTTGCGGATAGCCGGGAATATGGTCTTGAAAAAACACGTTGATCGCAAAACGTTGATCTGTTGGTCTGGGTATATATCCAATTTCTATTTGATTCCCTAAGGTATCAGTATAATAATCGTTATACAGGTTTTGTTGTGTTTTCATCAATGAAAGGGTAATCCACGATTCTAACCCTTTGATAAACTCTCCGCTTAACTTCATATCGATACCGGTTGCATATCCTTTGGAATCATTCTCGCCGCTGTAGATTATTCGAACATTATCCACTTCGTATGAGATCAAGCGATCCATATATTTGTAGTAGGTTTCAGCAGTAAACTTAAATGGTCGATTCCACCATACAAAATCATAATCTGCAGAAAGAAGCACTTGATAAGAAAACTGTGATTTAATATCTTGATTTAAAGTTCCATCCGGTCTGCGCAATTCGCGATAAAATGGAGACTGGTAATAGATTCCGGTTCTTAACCAAAATGACCAATTGCTCTTGATTTCAGGAATATATCGGATTCCCAATCTGGGGGAAAGGGTAAATTCATGATTAAAATCCCAATAATGAAAGCGAACCCCATAGTTGAGAGAAAAGCGGGCACTATCACCATTAATGCGCCAGAAATCTTGAATAAATCCGGTTATTCTATTGGTATTCAGATAGTTTTTCGTTTTTAAAAAATGGTCTTCGCCAAATGTTAAGATTCTGGAAGGATCACCTAGCGGAACCGGTTGCCCAGGAATTAAAAAAATTGAAGGTACTACATAACCGGAAGAATCGTACATCGTCCATTCCCGAATTTGATCATCAATGATCTCTTTTTGTGCTTTTAAACCTATAGAGACAAAGTGTTTTTTCAAATTATATTCAGCTCTCAGATCAATGGCAGAAATGATTGCATTGATTGAATTTCTAGCATGTTCCCGATAGGAGCCTATACCTCTTGTAGTTGTCTCATTGACAACACTTTCGTTATCGCTGCCGAGGTCAATCTCAACATCTTTCAACCAATATTGAGATAAAATATCATACGTTTCACTTTCTTTTGCATAGTAAGTTGAAAGGATAGCCCTATAGGTTGAATTAAGTTGAGGTTTATAGGTAAAAGTAACACCACCCAGGTAATTTTGATAATCATCCACTTCCTGACCTTCGTAGTAAACGACAAACTTTTTAGCATCATCAATGGAGCCAAAAACTGATTCTCGGTTTTTAGGTATATAGAGATATTGGTTGATAGCAAAGTTTGTTAAAAGGCTAATTGAAAACTTTTCGGTAACATTCCAATTCAGCAACATTTGGGTATCAAAAAAGCGAGGTTTATACTCCCCTTTTGTTTCTAAAAAATTAAGAATGTACGCATTAGATTTGTATCTGGCGCCAATAAGATAGGTAAAGACGTCTCTTTTTTTCGTAGAATCCTTCACAACACCTTCCACATGAGCAGTTGCACCGAGTAGTCCCATGGAAAAGCTTCCTGCAAATTTTTTGGGTGTTTTATATTCCACATCCATCACAGAGGACATTTTATCCCCATATTGAGCCGAAAAACCACCTGCCGCAAATTTCACACTTTGGGTAAGGTCGAGATTAACGAAGCTAAGGCCTTCTTGATTCCCACTTCGAATTAAAAAGGGTCTATAAATTTGAATATCATTAACATAAATCAAATTTTCGTCATAATTTCCGCCTCTAACATTGTATTGAGAACTCAATTCATTAACGGATGAAACACCCGCATACATTTTAATAATGGATTCAGCACCACCCATAGGAGATGGAAGATTAAACTTTAAATTTGGATTTATTCTTTCGTAGCCGTCGTTATGTTTCGCTTTGAAATCGACAATCCCGAGTCTATTATCTTTTATATGAAGTTGAATATTGAGCACCAGTTTCTCATCCGGTTTTAAATTAACGACGAGGGTGGTATCATCGATAGAAATATGTCTAAAGATAATCTCAATTTTTTGGTTAGGGAAAACTATTAATTCAAAATTTCCCGAATTGTCGGAGAAATAAGATTGTTGAGATGATGAAACTAAAATGAAAACATTCTCCATAGGATCACCATATTGATTGGTAATTCTTCCGGTAATGGAGGTATTATTTTGTGCAAAAGAGAAAGAGAAAGTAGGTAATAGAAGTGATAGTGTCAATAAAAGTTTTGCGAAATATTTCATGAATAGAATGTGAAAGTTTTAATACGCAAATATCATGAATTTATTGTGTTTTTATTAAAAAAAAATGCCACACCTTGAGGTGCAGCATTTTATATCAGTTCTACAACAGTTTGTTATAAAAGACCTTTGTTGTTAGCTTCAAGAATACAATTCCAAGCACCATTTTTAGTAATGTTACGGATTCCTTTTGCAGAAACTTTCATCATCACCCAACCACCTAATTCAGGAACAAAAATCTTTTTTTGATGAAGATTTGGGTTAAATTTTCTTTTGGTTTTAATATTTGAGTGAGAAACATTATTTCCAACAATCGCTTTTTTTCCTGTTAATTGACAAACTCTTGACATTTCCTCGTATAATTATATGGTTATTATTCTAAGTTTTAGGGCTGCAAAAATACAACTTTTTTTTGATTAATCCTAATCTATTTATAAAATATTTTAATAATTTATTATTTATCTGTATTTCAATTAGATATATAATTTTTTTGTTCAATATTTGGATTTATTTGAATTAAAAAAAAGATTTACTAACTCTTATTTCCAACAAAAAAATCTTCTTTATCGTCAAATAATATATTAAATGTAGTCATAGTTCCATAACATCTTGTAATATATTGTTGAATATTCAATTTTTCCTCATCGGTAAGAACGGGATGACTATTGATATTTTGTTCTAAGACTCTAAGGCGATCCCTCATCATCACAATTTTGTGGAAGAAACCATCGATTGGAATCTCTTTGGGTTTAAGGTCGGGATTACCGGGTTGAAGGAGCATGGTTCCCCCCTCCCATTTTTTTCCAAGAGGTACTTTATATTGTAGACCGTTGTATTTATCCAGAATCGACTTTAAAATGATCTCCATCTCTTTAAGGTTAACTTTAGGTGTTTTGATATCCGATTCATTTGGATCTAGAACATCAAAGTCTGCATTTAGTTTAGAGAATTCGACTTCTCCACCTCTAACGAAGATAGCTTTAAAAGTTACAGTATCGTTTTTACTGATGATCCCTATTCCATATTTTGGATGATCAATCCGAGTTCCAACATTAAAATCATTGTCGTTCATAATTGAGTATATTAAGATTTAATTTTAAAAAAATCACAAACAGAAGTTAGCCCGCAATTTTCACATTTTGGATTTCTGGCGGTACATATATATCTTCCGTGGAGAATAAGCCAATGGTGAGCCACCGGAACAATCTCTGCAGGGAAATGTTTCATTAATTGCAATTCAGTTTCGTAGGGATTTTTAGAGTTTTTAACAATTCCCAAACGATTAGAAACTCTAAAAACGTGTGTATCGACGGCCATTGCAGGTTGATTGTAAATAACAGAAAGAATTACATTAGCTGTTTTTCTACCCACTCCGGGAAGTTGAATAAGATCATCTAAGGTTTGGGGTACTTTCCCATTAAAATCTGAAACAATTTTCTTAGATAAACCGGCCAAATGTTTCGTTTTATTATTAGGATAAGAGCATGATTTAATAAGTTCAAAAATCTCCCTTTCTGTGGCCTTTGATAGATCTTCAACTGTAGGGTATTTCTGAAAAATATGGGGCGTAATCATATTAACCCTTTTATCGGTACATTGAGCGGAAAGCACTACGGCTACAAGCAATTGATATGGATTATCATAGATTAGTTCTGATGAAGCATCGGGATTATTTTTAGAAAAATAATCGATAATAAACGCATATTTTTGGGTCAATGTATCCACAGTTGGTGTTAAAAATGCAAAAATACAATAAAAGCTAAAATAATATGGTTATAAATTTAATTGAAAAGATATTCAAAATACTATTTTTTTTAAACATTAAGGATATTAGTGATTTTTTTTTATTATTTTTGCACGTTATAAGTCGTTTTATCAAATCAATGAATATGAAAAAAATAGTGTACTTCTTGGTTTTCAGTTCTTTAATAGCAAGTTTTATCTCTTGTGACAAAGATGAGGATATTTATCAAACCAAACATAAAATCTACAAAATATGGGAAGTGAGTGAAGTTGGGGATCCTGACCAAACATTTGTCTATGATAAAAAAGATATGTTAACCAGCATTGATGACTACAGTGAAGCGGATAGTGCTCACTATTTTTTTAAATTTACGTATAATGATGATAAAACAGTTGATGTAATTGAACACTCCAGTGCGTTATATACTGAATCTGTTAAAATTTATTATTTGAACAAACTGGTTCAACGAATGGTATATACCATGGATGGGACAGTTAGAATGGAACTTGTTTTTAACCGAGATCTTGAATCTACAAAAATTACAAGAATTGTTGAATATTATGATGTAAATTATTTTACAGGATTTGAAAAAATTGCTAAGGCTCCTTTATACAATAGAATTATTGGATCTAATGAAGTTGTATACAATATTTATAAGAAAAATGGATCTAAATCCTTGACTTTACATTGTGATCGGAAAATTACTTATACCGGAAATAATATCACTCAGGTAGAAGAAGTTTATCCTGAATACTCAGTAAGAACGACTCAGTTATTGGCTTATGACACTTTGTCATTTAATCCATTTTATGGACTTTCTTACGTATATAAAGGATTACAGGGATATTCTGTAAACAACAAGCTTTCAAATTATACCGAAAGTTTTGTAAACGATAATATTACTGAACAGGTTAGTATTTCATACCAATATTTCTTAGATGATGAAAAATTTCCTTTAAGAATCATTACAAGAGAATCACCTGATTACACGCCTATAAATACTTACATTTTATATCAATTACCATAAATTTAAAGATAATCAATGAGAATACACAAAGAAGGGATCAATACGATATTGATTTCAACACTTTTTGTAGCCCTAGTGCTGTTTGGATATGAAAAAATTAATAAACATACTCCCACTTTTTTAGATATAATTATTTATTTAGGGTTTGTCCTATTTCTTTTTTTAATCATACGATTTTTTAGAGTCCCTGGCCGAATCGTGAACCGTGTACCCAACGGAGTTGTAAGTCCTGCTGATGGTACAATTGTTCAAATTCTAGAAAGCATTGAAGATGAGTATTTCCAAGACTCAAGACTTCAGATTTCAATTTTCATGTCTCCTTTAAATGTACATGTGAACACCTACCCTATTGATGGAAAAGTATCTTATGTCGCATATCATCCGGGCAAACATTTAGTGGCCAGCTTACCTAAAGCATCAAAAGATAATGAGCATAACACCGTCGTTGTTAAGAGTAAAAATGGAGATGAAGTATTATTCAGGCAAATTGCGGGTTTTGTAGCAAGGCGCATTGTATCTTATGTCAAGAAGGATGCTGATGCGGCTCAAGGTGGAGAGATGGGAATCATCAAATTTGGATCAAGAGTGGATATGTTTTTACCTTTAAATTATAGATTGAATGTAAAAGTTGGAGATAAAGTAACTTCCAAGAAAACGGTTATTGCTTACATAGATTAACCATGAAACTCAGCATCATTATTGTAAATTACAATGTTTCACACTTTTTAAGACAGTGCTTATTGTCTGTATATGATGCTATTAATTCTATTGAAACAGAAATATTTGTAGTTGACAATAACTCTGTTGATGATTCAGTTAAAATGGTACAAACCGAATTTCCTGGTGTCAAATTAATTGTAAATGAACAAAATACCGGATTCTCGAAAGCAAATAATATAGCCATCAAAGAATCTAAAGGGGAATACATTTTACTCTTAAATCCTGACACTCTAGTTGAAAAAAAAACATTTATTGATTGCATACAATATATGGATGAAAATCAAGATGTTGGAAGTTTAGGGGTGAAAATGATCAATGGTAAAGGGGAGTTTTTGCCGGAATCTAAGCGAGCTTTACCGATCCCTTCTGTTGCCTTTTATAAGATTTTTGGGTTGTCAAAATTATTCCCAAATTCAAAAAAATTTGGATCTTATCATCTCACCTATTTGGATCATGATCAAATTCATGAGGTTGAAGTATTATCCGGTGCCTATATGATGCTTCGGAAAACCGTATTGGATCAAATAGGCTATTTAGATGAAGATTTTTTCATGTACGGAGAAGATGTGGACTTGTCTTACAGAGTTACAAAAGCCGGGTATAAAAACATCTATTTCCCTAAAGCCAGAATTATCCATTATAAAGGGGAGAGCACCAAAAAAGGATCTATCAATTATGTGTTGGTTTTCTATAGAGCCATGCAGATTTTTGTTAAAAAACATTTTGCTCAAAAAAATATCTTTTTATTCAATATCGTCATCACTTTTGCCATTTGGTTTAGGGCTTCAATGGCTATTATCAAAAGAATATATTTACAATTGCTTTTACCATTTTTAGATTTTGCAGTAGTTTATGCCGGTATGTTGTTACTAGCCAAATATTGGGAAGAAAAAGTGTTGATTTCACCCTATCCGGATATTTACCGATATCTATTTATTCCTTTGTACATTATACTCTGGATCTTATCTATAGCGATCACAAAAGGGTATAAGAAACCGTTCTCTTTACAAAAAACCAATCGGGGAATTTTAATTGGAACTATTGGTATTTTAATCTTTTACTCTCTATTACCTGAAACATCGAGATATTCTAGAGCCATAATCGTTTTAGGAGCCATGTGGACTACTATTGCAATGAACTCTATTCGATACTTATTACATAAACTTAAAATTAAACAATTCTATTTTGGATCTGATACAACCAGAAAAATATTAATAATCGGAGACCTTGAAGAGACACAACGCGTTACATTTTTGACTCAATTGAATGATAAAAAGCCTGAGATTATTGATTCCCTTTGCGATTTTAATATTTCTGAAGCTAGTTTATTAAAAAAAATAAAACAACAAAAATACACCGAGATTGTTTTTTGTACCAAATCTATTGAGATTAAAAAAGTAATAGATATTATTTATAATCTAAAATATCAAAATCTGGAATTTAAAACGGCACCTGCAGACTCAAATGTATTGATTAGCAGTCAGGAGATTCGGATTCCAGTAAGTTCAAAGCCTCTTGACACTCTTGAATAGAAAAGGCAGTCATGAGTTTCATTTTAACAGGTTTAAAATTATAGATTCCTTTAAAATAGCCGGCATAGTGGCGTCTCATTTCGAGGACAGCACTTTTTTCGCCTTTGATAATAGACGCTTCTTGTAAATGATGTATTACAATGTCAATTCTTTCTTGAATGGTTGGAATTGAAATTGGCTCTTGATTTAAAATAGATTTAATATCTCTAAAAATCCAGGGGTTTCCGATCGCTCCTCTACCAATCATGATTGCATCCACACCATATTTATTTTTAAAATCTAAAGCTTTTTGAGGAGTGTTAATATCACCATTTCCTATTACCGGAATAATTATATCAGGGGAGTTTTTAACTTCACCAATTAATGTCCAATCTGCGTCTCCAGAGTAAAGTTGTGATCTTGTTCTACCATGAATCGTTATCGCTTGAATGCCTACATCTTGAAGTTTTTTTGATACTTCAACAATCGGTTTATCAGTTTGATCCCAACCCAGGCGTGTTTTGACTGTAACGGGTAATTTAACAGCATCCACAACAGATTTTGTAAGCCGGATCATTTTCGGAATATCTTTTAAAATAGCAGAACCGGCACCTTTTGCAACCACTTTTTTAACCGGACAGCCCCAGTTAATGTCTATAAAATCGGGATTTTGTTCTTCTGCAATGAGAGCAGCTTTTATCAAAGAGTGTTCATCATGCCCAAAGATTTGAATACCGAATGGGCGTTCATTTTCGGAGAATGCCAACTTTTTAAAACTTTTATCCACATCCCGAATAAGGGCTTCTGAAGAAACAAATTCAGAAATCAGGAAGTCGGCACCGAACGATTTACAGATCAAACGGAAGCTAGAATCTGTAACTTCTTCCATTGGTGCAAGAAATAGAGGAAAGGGAAATTGATCTAAGAGTGTTTTAAAATAATTCATCATTTTTGCAAAATATTGGCAAATATATAGAAAATGGTTCTACATTCATCATTTTTTCATCATAATCAAGGGGTAAACTCTTGATTATTCAGCATTTTTTTATATCTTTGCCATTGGAAAACTCCATAATTTTTTGAAAATTTTTAACCTATTATACAATCTAAAGCTTTGATTATGAAAAGATTAATTTTTACAATCTTAATGATTTCATCAACATTTGCCGCATTAGCTCAATGTGCGGATTCAGTGACGTTGTTCTTTGAAAATTTTGATGGTCCAACTCATAAAATGAGATCAATTCCACTAAATAACGCGCCAAATGATGATTGGTTTCTGATTGATACGTTATATGCCTCACCATCAAAATGTTATCACTCACCTCTTTACGATTATGATGCTCAGGAATCACCAGCATATATTGACTCAATCCCTTTTAGTCCGGGAAGGAACAAAGTATATTTATCTTTCAAACATATTTGCAAGATTCATACTTTAGATGATGCTGAGATATGGTATAGATATACTTTACCCGGAAATACTTTTACAATTTGGCAACAACTTCCATTTTCAGCTACTTCTTCTCATTATTATGGAGATGCTACCGGAACAGCTATTACCTACAATAAATTTACACAAAATGTTTATCCTGAATGGCAAAGCGGTAATATCAATGCTCAACCTACCAATTCATGGTGGAAAAATGAGATGATTGAACTTACAGATTATATTAATGGAGGAAATGGCGGATATTTTGAAATCAAATTTATAATAAGAAGATCCGGAATTATCGAACTTTTTACAGGTTGGTTTATTGATGATGTCAGAATTGTAGCTTCTAACAAAGAGTTAGTGCGTCCAAAAATAAGCTTGGCTGCTCCACTTGTAATCAACAATGTAAATTATTTCGGTCCATACACAATCAAAGCTAATGTAACTGATAGGCCTACTAATTACACTATTCCTGATTCAGTTAAGTTATACTACAATGAAAATGGTGGCCCTTATATTTTAGCACCTAAAACTGTTATAAATCCAACTCAATATTCATGGGTTATACCTCAACAATGTAATGGAAATATTGTCAGATATTACATTACAGCAAGAGACTCTGCGTGTAATCCGGCTATTCGGTTAGATACAATGTTTACGGTCGTTCAGAGTACGGCAGGCACTACCTCAAATGGAGCAAAAGCAGTTGGATTCTATAACATCCCGTTCTCGCATCAGGTTGGAACACCTGATTCAATTAAAGTTATTATTAAGAATAGGGCTACTAATACTCCAATGACGAGTGCGACCATTACGATGACTGTCAATAATGTTCCTTACCCTACTTACAATTGGACTTCAATAAATGATTTTAACCCTATAAGACCCTTCTGTCTTGATTTTCTGGACACGGTAAATATTGGGACCATTAATCCTGTACTTGGTTGGGATACTATAAGGGTTTGTGTTACACATAGAAATGGAAGTTTAAACAATTACCCTACTGATTCCATTTGTACACAATATATTCGATATGGATGCGCAGCCATTTTAAGTGGTCCTTTAATTATCGGGGGTACAGGGGCTAATTTTTCCGATATCACTTCATTTTTCATCACCTTGGAAAATTGTGGTATGAATGGACCAATTGTTGCCAAATTAGCACCGGGGACTTATAGTAGTAGTTATTTTTATTTTAACTCCTTATTTAATGGTCAATCTGCAACAAATACACTCACTTTTGAATCAGCTACCGGGAATCCTGCTGATGTTATTATTGTAGATAATGGAACAAATTCATCTAGAGGGGCAGTAACTTTCGACGGAGTAAAACACTTTAACTTAAATAAATTAACATTACAAGGCAAAACAGGATCAACTTGGTCTAGAGGAGTATTCTTCACTGGTAATGGAAATACAAACATTAAAGTAACCAATTGTATCATTAACGTTGAAAATTCCTCCACAACATCTAACCTGTATTCTGGAATTTCCAGAATAGCTGCATCAACAGGTACATCTGTTGATACTGTTGAACTTAGAAATAATATTATCAATGGAGGTGTTTATGGTATCCATTATTTAGGTACTGCTGCTAAACAAAACCACATTTTAGCTTTAGATTCCAATATTACTAATAGTACCCATTATGGTATATTTACAAATTATACTAATATTGTAACTGTAGACAAAAACCAAACAACTCAATCTGCAAACAGTACACAAAGATATACCGGTATTCATATTGAAAGATCAACCAAAACTTTATCAATTTCAAAAAACAAAGTATTTGCAAATATTAACTTGAATGTGGGTATTAATTTGAATAATGTTTCCAACTCTAGTGATAGCACATTAATAACTAACAATGAAATTAGAGGTAAGGCAATATTAGCAAGTACTTATGGTATCAATAATACTTTGTGTACTAAAATGAATTATTTACACAATTCAATTCGACTTTATTCACTTGTAAATTTAGGAATAACAGCCTGTTACTACCATACTTCAGGCGCTAATATTTCATTTTTAAATAATATATTAGTAAATGATTGTTTATCATTAACTAATCAAAATTACCCAATTTATTATTTTGTAAACCCTACGACTTTAGTTTCTGATTTCAATGTTTATCATTCTGATGGTCCGATTGGATATTATACTGTAGTAAGAAATACATTAAGTGAGTGGCAATATGGATTAGGTGTTGGAAAAGATACATCTACTATTACCTTAGCACCCTCATTTATTGATCTATCCACTTCATTAAAATTAAGCGACTATTCCGGTTTTGAGTGCCCTCTAAATTCACTCGTATATGATGACATTCTAGATTCCCTAAGATCTTGTGAAGTAACTCATAGAGGATGTTATAGAACTTATGTTCCACCAAAAGATTTAGCTTTAACTGGACTTATTTCTCCTTCAATTGGAAGTTGTCCACAAAGCAACTATCCAATAACTTTAAAGGTGTTTAATTTTGGATGTACAACTGTAAATTTTGCCAATACACCTGCTACAATTAGAGCAATTGCAACTGGTGGTTTGACATTAAACAATACATTTACAATTAATACAGGCACATTATCTCCTAATCAATATTCTAATATTACGATTAATCCGAGTATTGCAATACCTTATAATGTCAATATTAATTTTACATTTATCATATCTTATGCAGGTGATGAAAGACCAAATAATGACACGATGACTGTACCATTCAAGCTTGAAGTAATTGCACCTGCTTTCGCAGTATATGATGAAAATTTCTCAAATGGAACTACATTAAATTGGAAGATTCAACAGATAAGCGGTGCTGGAAACTGGAGCTTCCAAGAAGGAGTTGGTACAAATCCAACAATAGCTCCTGTATATGGTACCGGAAGATTACATTTTAATGCTAAGAACTTCGCTACTAACACAGTATCAAGAATTACGATGCCTGTTATGGATTTAACGAATAGTGTTAACCCTATACTTGAAATCTGGTATGCTCATGATAATGGATCCTCATCTGCTGCCTATAATCAAGAAGGAATTATCGTAAAAATTTCAACAAATGGAGGCACAACATGGACTCCAATCAGACCTGAGGTGCCAAATCCAACAAATACAACGGATACTATTCTAAAACGTGGATTTGCAACTATTACGGGATATACACTTCCAGCCTGGGTTAAATACACTTACGATTTAACTTCTTATGCATCAAACGGATGTGTATTTATTTCATTTGAAGCAAGAAGTAAAGTTGGTAATAACATTAATATTGATAGAGTTAGAGTAAGAAAAATATTTAACAATGATTGTGCCGTACAGAATATTTATACTACACAATTAAGGCCAACAGAAATTCAATCTTCTCCAGAAATTCAAGCATTAATAACAAATGAGGGAAGAAATATTCAAAATAATGTTGTAGTTACTCTAAATATAACTGGAGACAATACATATACTGAAACAGATACTATTTCTTCATTAATCTATAATAGTCAAGCTTTCGCTACTTTTAATGGCGCTCATTTATTAAATAATGGAAATAATAATATTCAGATTACTTGTCAAACTGATGATAACAATATCAACAATACGAATAATGCCATTTTAATAACCAATAATGAAAGTGTTGCTTATGCAGATAGTTCCAATTATTTAATTAATTTTGGAAGTAGTACTCCAATTAAAGCAGCTGTTAAATACAAAGTAGCTGACACATTAATTGTTACATCTGTTAATTTTTATCCAACAAACTCTTTAGAAATGGTTGGAAAGAGAATTAGAGCATTTATTTCTAATCCTGCAGGTGAAATTATTACTACATCAGACACAATAATGATGACTGCGGATATGGTTAATACATGGACTATTTTACCTTTAAATAACTTAGCTTTAACATCTACATCAACTGAGTTTTATGCCGGAATTGAAATGATTGATCCTGGTTATTATTTAACTGCTCAATATGAATCTCCAACAAGAAGTGCAACATTCTATTATTTGAATGATGATTCAACCTATACTGCTCAAACTGTAGGAAGGTTAATGATAGGGGCAAATTTAGCCCCAAAAATTGATAAAGAATTGGCCATTTTATCCATATTAAATCCGATTTCAAATTGTGATTTAGTTGTGGAACCAATTACAATAAGGATTGCAAACAATGGTCCAAAGCATATTCTTCCCGGAGCAGTTTTCCACTATACTGTAAATAATGGGCCTATAGTAACTGAAACTCTTAATGATACCTTATTCAGCCACCAAATTAGATCGTTTTCATTTAATGCAACATACGATTTTACCAATCATCAAATTAATATTGATAGTAATTATACTTTAAAGATATGGGCTAATCCTGTTCAAACAGATATTATTCGTTTTAATGACACAATCCAAAACCTTGTAGTATCAAAAGGAAAATCTTTTGAACCAATAGTTGCAGATACCATTATTGTCAATTATTCTACACCAGGAACTTTGACAGCACAACTTCCTTCTCAAATTAACCCTGGAATCGTACAATGGTTTACAAAATTAGGCAATCAATATGTTGGACCATTATATCAAGGTCCTGGCCCCTATATTACTCCAAATCTAATTTATTATGATACAACTTATTATGTATCTGTTGCTCCAGGTGTATTATATACTCCAACAGTAGGAACAGTATCTACACCTAACAATGCATCTCCTTTTAATTTTTCAACAGGATTCTCTCGCGGACGTATTTTGTACAAACAGTCTGAAATTGGAAATTATGGAGTTATTGCTAAGATTGCTATTAATGTTAACACAGTTGCAAATGGTATTTTAGGTATTCCAATAAAGATCTACATCAAACAAACTGATTTAGACACATTAAAATCTTCCGATATATTTGATTGGGATAATGAAATTGCTGATGCTACAATAGTTTTAGACGCCCAAAATTACTTTAATACTGCTGGATGGGTTGAATTCCCCATTGTTAAACCATTGAATTATACTTCAGGGAATATCTTAATATACACTGAGTCTAATTGTGGTGGAACCAACTGTGGTACAATCTCCGGAGGAGCCACATACCCTTCTTTTAAAATTACTTCTTCTGCTAATAAAGTTCAATCCAAATCCGGTAATAATTCTAATTTCACCGGTACTTGGGGAACTCCAACAACAAATCGTTGGGTAATGAAATTTTATGTAGCAGATATGAATTGTGCTAGTGAAAAAATACCAGTTCAACTTCATATTCCTGATAAACCAACTTATGATATTGAAACACAAGCATTTAATTACCCTGTGACCATGCCACAAGCAACAACTAATTGTGCGTTATATGATGAAAATATTAAAGTTGTATACAAAAATCTATTAGATAAATCTATTCCAGCGAATAAAGTATTGGCTAAAGCCGGTTTTAGAGATGGAGCTACAGGAAACTATACTTGGATTACTCATTTAATTACAGATTCTTTTGCACCACTAGAAGAGAAAGAAGTTATTTTTACACAAACTTACAACTTTAGTGCACCAACAGCTGATAGAACCATCCAATTTATTGCAACTTCTGATTTAGTTAATGAAACAGTTATATTTAGGTTGAATGATACTTTAAGAGGATCCATAAAATCAACAAAAACAGTAACCATTCCAGATCAGTTAACTTATTACGGAAACTTCACTCAAACATTCCAGGTAAGTCCGGGTGTTTCTGGAGTTACTCAATATTATTTTTATGATTCTAATACTTCAACATCACCACTATCAGGTGGAAATGGGGTGCTTTCCTATACTACTACAAACCTTTATGATACTTCATTCTATTACATGACTGCAAAAACTCCGGGTAGTGCTCCAAACTGTATTACAAAAAGAATTCCAATTACAATTAATGTTGTAGTCCCTACAAATAATCACGACTTAAAAACAAACTCATTGGTTTATCCAATATCTTTTACCTGTGGGTTAATGAATCCAACCTTAGTTGTTAACTATAACAATACTGATTCTGTTTTAATACCTGGATCAACTTTTAAAGTAACATCCAAGTTTACAGGAACAACAAACATTACAGTTGTTGATACTATCGTTGTGCCTTTTGCACCTGTACAAAGACTACCTTTACCACCTTCTTCACCTCAACCCACATTTAATATACCATTTACAAAAACTGCTGCATTAGGTTCAACGTTGCAAAATAGAATCTATAATTATGAGATATTTACCGATGCTGTTAGTCCTTCATATCTCCCATATCGATTAAATGATACTATTAGTGGTGAATTAAGAATTCCTGCAAATCCTGTTGCACCAGCAAATATAACCTATACTGTACCTTATGGTCAACCTTACACTATTTCTCCTTTAACTCATGCTTTAAACAATGGTTCACCATTAAATAAAATTAATTTTTACGACGCTACCGGAGTTACTCCTCTAGCTACAGGCACTTCATTTACTACTCCAAATATCTACGCTCCTACTAGTTATAAGTACAATGGAAAAATAATTTCAGTTGGTTTTGAAAAAGATTCAATAATGGGTAATGGTACTACTTCCGGTGCTTTACCATTTGTCTTCACAAACACAGAATCTCAAGGTATCGTTTTATATAAAAAGAATGAATTAGGGGGTTATGTTGGATACATTGATACTATTGCTGTTTATATTAATAATAACGTAACTGGTTCATTCCCAATTCAATTTTATTTAAAAAATACTGATTCTAATTCAGTTTCAACCGGGACATACGACTGGAATAACTTTTTCTTAAATGGCGCAAAATTAATTTATAATGGTACTCCAAATTTTAGAATAGGTTGGTTTAAAATACCAATCCCGGGAGGTTTCTATTACACCGGAAATAATTTATTGCTTCTTACATCACATAATTGTTTCGGAGAAGCTAATCTAAATGATCTAAATATTGTTCCTGCTCCAACATTCAGATACACCAACAGTGCAAGTGGGTTGGTTATCTATAGAGGTGGTGCATATACAGGAGGTTCAGTTGCATTTTCCAATACGACTACTCAAAGATTAAATGTTTGGTTTTCTATAAATTATACATGTGAATCTCCTAAATCGAATATCACTTTAAATCCAACCATTCCATCTGTTGATTTGGATGTAACAAATATTATAACACCTATTACACCAAATAACAACTATCCAGCTAACCAATTGGTATCAGCTACAATTGTTAACCATGGAACATCTAATGCAAATGGATTTACTGTGGGTTATAAATTTGGAAATAATCCACCTGTTGAACAAACCTTCTCTGGTGCCATTGCTCCAGGAGCTTCAACAAACTTTACATTTTCAACACCCGTTGATTTAAGTGATGTTTATTTTTCACATCCTTTTATGGTTTATGTTAGACATAGTCAAGATTTATTCCATAGTAATGATACTATAAAAATTCAATTAAAGAAAGATGATCCTTGTGCACCTATTGTTGTTATTGGAGCAAGAGATACTACAGGAGCTCATATTAGCAAGTTCACTTTTGCTGGTATTGATAATGGCCCAGGTACACCAATCTTTTCATGCCCTGTTTCTGTATCAGGAAATGGTATGTATTCCGATTTTACAGAAACTGTAAGTCCTGGTTTTGTTGTCAGAGGTCAATCATTCCCAATAACTATCGTTAACTCATTTACCACAAATTCAGGTTCTGTTTTATACAAATATGTTTATTTAGATATGAACAGAGATAATGAATTCACAGCAAACGAAATGATATTCTCAAAATTAGCTGTTCCTACTCCTACACTTGTAAATCAATCCAATGCCACAACAACCGGATTTACAAATGCTGTTGATATCAGTGCAGAAACAGGTTTAACCAGATTAAGAGTTATCACTTCTACACAAGCATTAACAGGGAATATTCCATGTTCTGATTTGTTAAATGGTGAGATTGAAGATTATGCAGTTGATATTGCTGATCCATATCCAATTGACCCAGGTTCAACTTACATTTTACATCCATCTGGAAATGTTTGTTTAGATGCTAATGCTAAGATTAAAGTAGTTATTAAGAACTTTGGTAGTTCAGATCTTGTATTTACGCCTTCTGCACCATTAACAATAAATGCAGTGATCACGGGTCCTGTTAATTCAAACTATACCATTCAACTTACATCAGGTACAGTAACTCAATGGGATACTATTATTGCAACTATTCACAATGTAAATTTAAGTGCAGTTGGTAATTATAGTGTAGCTATTAATATTCAATATGCTACTGACCAGTTTACAATCAACAACATTGCAAACTCGACTTGTCGGGTTGCTAGTATTGAACAATTTAACCTTCCTATTAGTGTTTCATTTGATGCTCAAACGGAATATATCTCAGGTGCTGATGATCCATTCCCAGCATTCTGGTATCCATCAACAACACACACTACTTTTAAATGGGATGTAGATTCATTAGGAACAACAAATGCTCCTCAGGCTGGTCCTTTTTATGACCATTCTTTATTCGCTACAGGTATTCAATATCTTGGTCAATATGCCGTTGTATCTGCTCCTGCTAACTCAAGTACAGCAGCTATTGCTACTTTATCTACCGGTTGTTTAGATCTACACTATAAAGATGGATATCCTTGTGAAATGAGCTATTATGAACACATTTTTGGAGCTGCTACTGCTACATGTAAATTCTATGTTGAAATTGGTTCTGGTGAATATTATATCCGAATGGATTCAATTATTGGCAGAACTCATACGGGAAATAATCTTAACATTGTTGCTGATCAATATTCAAAACGTGCGTTTGTAATGAATCCAATTGACGAAAATACACGTATTAGATTTATTGTAACCGGAAGATCGGGTAAAATTGACCCAGCTATTGATGATATCAGTATCACACATGGTAAGGCCGATTTAGCTGTTATGGGATTCGAATATCCTGTTGACTTTATGGTTTCAACTGAAGATTGTGTTATCAAAGGTGATACAATCAGACCAAGGGTAATCCTTAAAAATGTGGGTAGAGTTCCAATTTTAACCTTTAACATCAACTTCAATGCCGGTATAGGCACGATCATCCAAACTATACCTGATGAACTTTGGACCGGAATTCTTAATCCTGGTGAAACAATGGTTTATCAATTCAATCAAGGTATTGTAGTTCCTGAACTATTTAGTTATTTACAATTCCAAGCTGAAGCGACTACAATCAATGATGAGTTTTCTAATAACAACAGAAATACTATTGTTGCTTGTACTACAGTTGGTATTGATGATAATTTAACTATACAAAATGGAATTGTCTTAGGTCAAAATATTCCTAACCCAGCTTCTAACACAACAAAAATTCCATTCTATACAACTATTCCTGGTAAAGCAGATCTTAAAATCCATTCTGCTGAAGGGCAATTGTTATATAATACCTCAATAGATGCAGAATTTGGAGATAATAATATTGAAATTAATACATCAAATTGGGCTTCCGGAATCTATTTCTACACTATTTACCTAAACAACACTCAATTAACACGTAAAATGTTAATTCAAAAATAAAATGAAAAAAGGGGCTTCGGCCCCTTTTTTTTTTGAGAAAAAAATTGTATTTTTGCAGTCATGTCTTCGTAGCTCAGTAGGTAGAGCAATTGACTCTTAATCAATGGGTCGGGGGTTCGAGCCCCCCCGAGGACACAAAAGCACTATCATTTGTTAGTGTTTTTTTTTAAATATCTTAATACAGATCCTTATGATCGCAATCCCAAAGATAAATATTTCAGACTTTAATTATGATCTACCGGATGAAAAAATAGCATTTTTCCCCAAGGAAATTAGGGATGAATCCAAATTATTGGTTTATAATAATAAAGCTATTCAGGACTCAACATTTAAGAATTTATCTTCTTTTCTATCTAATCATGATGTGCTCGTTTTTAATAATTCCAAAGTTATTCATGCCAGAATAATTGTTTACAATACTACCGGCGCTCGAATTGAAATATTTTGTCTAGAACCAGTCTATCCTACTTCCATTATATCTCAATCTTTTGAACAGAAAAAAGAGGTAACCTGGAAATGTTTTATTGGAAATGCAAAAAAATGGAAAGCTCCAATTTCTTTTCTAGTAAATATTGGTGATAAAGTAATACCCATTTTATCGACAAAACAATTTTTTGATGATTCTTCCTTTTTAGTTACTTTTTCATGGGAAGAAGATGTATCCTTTTCAGAGTGGTTAGATGCTTATGGAAAGATGCCATTACCTCCTTACATTAAAAGGGAGGCTGATCAAACTGACGAAAACAGATATCAAACCATTTATGCAAAGCATGATGGTTCTGTAGCTGCTCCAACTGCAGGACTTCATTTTACAGATCAGGTTTTTGAATCTCTTAAGAAAAAGGAAATCGATACGTTTTGGGTTACCTTACATGTTGGAGCAGGAACTTTTAAACCGGTCTCAACTACATTTATCAATGATCACTTTATGCATCAGGAGCAGATCATTGTATCCAAAGAAATGATTCAAAAATTATTAGATTTTGATGATAAAAGAATAATCTCTGTAGGTACTACTGTAGTTCGAACTTTGGAATCGATTTTTATAATGGGGGCTAAATTATTTTTAAAATTGGAAAATCCATTTTCAGTAAGACAGTGGGAAGTTTATGATCAAGAATTAAAAATTAATGAAGTAAGTAAATTGTTTGCATTACAATCGATTCTTGACTATCTCAATTTGAATAAATTAGATCATTTATTAGGAGAAACTTCCTTAATGATTATTCCAGGGTATCAGCATAAAATTGCTCAAGGTATTATCACTAATTTTCATCAACCACAAAGCACCTTATTGCTTTTAATATCATCCTATTTAGGAGATTACTGGAAAACAATTTACCAACACGCTTTAGAAAATGATTACCGCTTTTTAAGTTATGGCGATTCAAACTTATATTTATAAACGATGCAAATAAAAAAAAAGGGTACTCTATAAAAGAATACCCTTTTTTTAATTGTTTTTCAAAAACTATTCTTGAGTTTCCTCAGGAGTTGTAGGTTCAACTTCAGCTACAGGAGTAGTTTCAGTTTTAGGGGCTTCAACTGCTTTTGGAGCAGTTTTAGCGCGGCTACGACGAGTTTTTGTTGTTTTCTTTTCTTCTTTTACAGTGTAAGTTTCGTTATAATCAACTAACTCAATAATACACATTTCTGCGTTATCACCTTGACGGAAACCGGTTTTTAAAATACGGGTATATCCACCGGGTCTATCAGCTACTTTTTGAGCGATATCTCTAAACAATTCAGTAACGGCATATTTATCTTGAAGATAAGAGAAAACCATTCTTCTTGAGTGAGTTGTATCGTTTTTACTACGAGTAACAAGTGGTTCTACATACTGTTTCAACTCTTTAGCTTTAGCTAAAGTAGTAGAAATTCTTTTGTGTTTTATCAAAGATGCAGCCATATTTGAAAGCATTGCAGCTCTGTGAGAACTTGTTCTACCTAAATGATTGATTCTTTTCGCGTGTCTCATTTCTTATTCCTTATCTAATTTATATTTTGCTATATTCATTCCAAATTCCAAACTTTTAGCTTTAACCAAATCTTCTAATTCAGATAAAGATTTTTTACCAAAGTTACGGAATTTAAGTAGGTCACTTTTATGGATTGCCACTAAGTCACCTAATGTTTCTAATTCTGCTGATTTCAAACAGTTCAATGCACGTACAGACAAATCCATATCAACTAATTTTGATTTAAGGATTTGACGAATGACAAGAGAAGCTTCATCTAGATCATCTCCACCAGTATCTCCTGATTGAATAGGAGCATCTAGAGAAATTTTATCATCTGAGAAAAGTGCAAAGTGTTGAATTAAAATTTTAGCAGCTTCTTTTAAAGCATCTTTAGGATGAATAGAACCATCAGTAGTTACATCCATAATAAGCTTTTCAAAGTCAGTTCTTTGTTCTACACGGAAATTTTCAACAACATATTTCACATTTTTGATTGGAGTATGGATAGAATCTATTGAAATTATATCAATACCTTCGTGAAGAGATCTATTTTCTTCAGCAGGAACATATCCTCTTCCTTTATCAATAGTGATCTCCATTTCAAGTCTGATATTAGGTTCCATACGACAAATAAGTTGTTCTGGATTTAGGACTTGGAAGAAGTTCAAATATTTATTCATATCACCGGCAGTAAAAGTATCCTGACCAGCAATTACGATTCTAGCTTTTTCGGAGTTATTGTTCTCTATTTTGTTTTTGAAACGGATTTGTTTCAAATTGAGGACGATATCAGTAACATCCTCCATAACACCTGTAATGGAAGAGAATTCTTGTGAAACTCCATCGATTTTCACAGAAGTGATAGCGAAACCTTCAAGGGATGACAACAGAACACGGCGGAGTGCGTTCCCAACTGTTTGGCCATAGCCTTGTTGGAGTGGGCGAAATTCAAATGATCCATGAAAATCGTCCGCTTCGTTCATGATAACTTTATCGGGCTTTTGAAAGGTTAAAATTGCCATAATTTTTTATTTTCTTTAATTATTCGTTGTTTGTATGTTGCTTACGCTTCCTTATGTTACTTTATATCCTATTATTTAGAATATAACTCAACAATTGCTTGTTCATTAATATTTTCAGGAATATCTTCTCTTTCAGGATAATTCATGAATTTACCTGTAAATAGATTTGAATCCCATTCTAACCAATTATATTTATTGGAATGACCATGTAATGAATTAGTAATCACTTCTAAAGATTTAGAACGTTCACGAACTGCAACAATGTCACCTGGATTTAATAACATAGAAGGGATATTACATATCTCTCCATTAACAAGAATATGTCTGTGTGTTACTAATTGACGAGCTGCTGCTCTTGAAGGAGCAATACCTAAACGGAATACAACATTGTCTAAACGTGATTCAATTAACTTCATCAAATTTTGACCTGTAATTCCTTTTTTACTTGCTGCTTTAAGAAACAATTTTTTAAATTGACGCTCTAATAACCCGTAAGTATATTTTGCTTTTTGTTTTTCTTGTAATTGAATACCATACTCAGACATTTTAGCACGTTTTCTATTTAAACCGTGTTGTCCGGGAGGGTAATTTCTTCTATCTAGATATTTATCTGGTCCAAAGATAGGTTCTTTGAACTTTCTAGCGATTCTGGTTTTTGGTCCTGTATATCTTGCCATAATATTGTTTATTTGCTGGTTTTAAAAAATAAGTTATCTTTATGTATTAAACTCTTCTACGTTTAGGAGGACGACAACCGTTATGTGGTAATGGAGTTACATCAGTAATCTCTTCAACCATTATACCGGCAGCGTGAATAGTTCTGATAGCAGATTCTCTACCACTTCCTGGTCCTTTTACATAAACTTTTACTTTTCTCAATCCGAGATCATAAGCTACTTTTGCACAATCTTGTGCAGCCATTTGAGCTGCATAAGGGGTGTTTTTCTTTGAACCTCTGAATCCCATTTTACCGGCAGATGACCAAGATATTACTTGACCGTCGCTATTAGTTAGGGTTACAATAACATTGTTAAATGATGCAGAAATAAAAGCTTTGCCCATTGCATCAATTCTAACGACTTTCTTTTTTATTGTTTTTGTGTTCTTTGCCATAATTATGTTCCTTCTTCTGACTAAAATTTAATTTTTACACACATTACTTAGTTGCTTTCTTCTTGTTTGCAACAGTTTTCTTACGCCCTTTTCTTGTACGAGCGTTGTTTTTAGTACTTTGTCCACGTAGTGGTAATCCGATACGATGACGAATACCTCTGTAACAGCCGATATCCATTAAACGTTTGATGTTCGTTTGAACTTCAGAACGCAACGCACCTTCTACTTTAATTTCATTGATTAATCCACGAAGTGATGCTAACTCATCATCATTCCAGTCACTGACTTTTTTATTGTAGTCAATATTTGCTTTGTCTAGAATTTGTTGAGCTGTACTTCTACCAATTCCATAGATGTAAGTTAATCCGATTTCACCTCTTTTATTGTTGGGTAAATCAATACCTGCAATTCTTGCCATACTCTTGTTATATTTTTATTTGTTAATAATTATCCTTGACGTTGTTTGAATTTTGGATTCTTTTTGTTTATCACATAAACAACACCTTTTCTTCTAACTACGATGCAGTCCTCAGATCTTTTTTTAACTGATGCTCTTACTTTCATTGTTTTTGTTTTTTATAATTTATTATGATTTATGTCTAAAAGTGATTCTTCCTTTGCTCAAATCGTAGGGTGACATTTCAACTTGCACTTTATCTCCAGGTAAGATTTTAATATAATTTAATCTCATTTTCCCTGAAATGTGTGCTGTGATTACGTGACCATTTTCCAATTGAACACGAAACATAGCATTACCAAGTGATTCGATAACGACGCCGTCTTGCTCTATGGATGATTGTTTTGCCATTGTTTATTTGTTTATTTATTTTGTTTGTTTAAAACTTCTTCAATATATTCGTAAGTTGATAATACTTCAGTACCGTTTTCAGTAAGTGCAACTTGATGTTCAAAATGAGCTGATGGTTTTCCGTCATAGGTTCTTATCGTCCAACCATCATTTTCCATATACACTTTATAGGATCCTAGATTGATCATCGGTTCGATACAAAAGACCATCCCTTTTCTGAGTGGATATCCTTTTTTTGGTTTTCCAAAATTAGGAATTTCCGGACTTTCGTGTAGTTTTTTTCCGATTCCATGACCACAAAGATCTCTAACTACACCATACCCGAATGATTCAACATACTTTTGAACTGCGAAGCCTATATCACCGGTAGTATTTCCGGCTTTAGCTTGCTCAATTCCTAAGTATAAGGATTGTTTCGTTCTTTCAATGAGAAGTTTTTTTTCTTCTGAGATTGAACCAACTGCAAAGGTATAAGCATAGTCTCCATGAAAACCATTCTTATAAGCTCCACAATCCACTGATACCAAATCGCCATCATTTAAGATTTGATTTTTTGGAATTCCATGTACTACAACATCATTAATTGAAATGCATAATGTAGCTGGATATCCATTATAACCTTTAAATGAAGGGATCCCTTGATGATCTCGAATAAACTCTTCTGCAATATTATCTAGAATTGCAATAGGGACACCCGGTTGAATCCGTTCGGCTACTTCGGCTAAAGTTTTACCAACAAGCAAAGAACTTTCTTTTATAAGCTGTAAATCAGCTGTATTATATGTATTAATTTTATTAAACATTATTAGTAGGCACTACTATTACGCCCTTTTATACGTCCTGTTTTAGTTAATCCATCGTAATGTCTCATCAACAAATGGCTTTCAACTTGTTGAAGGATATCTAATACAACTCCAACCATAATCAATAGGGATGTACCACCGAAGAATTGAGCAAACTGTTGGTTAACGCTAAACATTCTAACAATTGCGGGTAATACAGCGACGATACCTAAGAAAATGGATCCTGGAAGAGTAATTTTTGACATAATGTCATCAATAAGGTTAGCAGTTTGTTTTCCAGGTTTAGTACCAGGAATGAAACCACCATTCTTTTTTAGTTCCTCAGCAATTTGTTGAGGGTTAATAGTGATTGCAGTATAGAAATAAGTAAAACCAATAATTAAAAGGAAGAAGATCACATTGTATCCAACTCCGTTATAATCAATAAAACTTGTCCAGAATTTGCTTGGTTGTTCAACTCTATTAATAAACATAAGAGGTAAAAACATAATTGCTTGAGCGAAGATGATAGGCATTACACCAGCAGCATTCACTTTTAGTGGTAAGAAATTACGAACGCCACCATATTGTTTGTTACCTTCAATTCTTTTAGCATATTGTACAGGAATACGACGAGTACCTTGTACTAATAGAACACAAAGAGCGATAATCACCATCATGATGAGAAGCTCAACAATAAACAAGATTGGACCTCCATTCATTTCAGTAATTCTAGAAACAAATTCAGCTTCTAGAGCGAATGGGAATCTAGCAATAATACCCACCATAATGATGATAGAGATACCATTACCTAATCCATTGTCAGTGATTTTTTCACCTAACCACATGATAAATAGGGTTCCACACACTAACAATATAAATGCAGTTAATGCGAAAGCTGAAAAACCTAAAATGTGAGTATCTAACATGGCAGGAGAAACTGCGCCACCAAAATCTTGAACTATTCTGGCAATATACGCTGGAGCTTGAACTCCAACTACAGCTATAGTTAAATATCTGGTAATTTGATTAATTTTTGTTCTTCCACTTTCACCCTCTTTTTGAAGACGTTGAAAATAAGGAACTGCTAATGTCATCAACTGAATTACAATTGATGCAGAGATATAAGGCATTACACCAAGAGCAAAGATTGATGCATTAGAAAATGCACCACCTGAAAATAGATCAAGAAGACCCATTAAACCTTCTTGAGTTGATTTAGAGAAAGCTGTTAAAGCTCCGGGATTAATACCGGGCAGTACAATATGGGATCCCAAACGATATACTAAAACAATAAGAAGTGTATATAAAATACGTTTACGTAAATCTTCAATTTTAAATATATTTCGGATCGTGTTAAAAAATCTATTCATGAGGTGCTTCTATTTTAGATGTTAATTTTCAACGTTTTCTGTTGTTTGATCAACAGTTTTTGGAGTCATTAAGGTAGTTACAGTTCCACCTAAATTCTCAATAGCTTGTTTTGCACTTTGAGAGATGGCATGAACAGTAACATTTATTTTAGAAGTTAATTCGCCTTTACCAAGTACCTTTACTAAATCTTTTTTAGCAATTAATCCATGAGTTCTAAGAAGATCTATTGTAATTTCTGTAACTTGTGTTTTTTCAACTAATGATTGAAGAGTACTAAGATTAATAGCACTATATTCAATTCTATTAATATTTTTGAACCCTCTTTTTGGTAAAATCCTATAAATAGGCATTTGACCACCT
>Ga0116170_10000855_pt1 | contig 31943 bp, 16 predicted proteins | sample AD_JPNHW1_MetaG_FD_89797 | JGI IMG/M metagenome (GOLD analysis project Ga0116170, IMG submission 89797) | Active sludge microbial communities of municipal wastewater-treating anaerobic digesters from Japan - AD_JPNHW1_MetaG | ecosystem: Engineered > Bioreactor > Anaerobic > Digestate | place... | reverse complement strand
GTGCTCTTCTCGGTGCGGCTCTCTTTGGCCGGAGCGGCCGCGACGATCACCTTGCTGCCCTCGCTCGTGCTCACCCCGGCGTGCGGACGCACGCTGCAGGAGAAGGCTATCAGCGACAAGAGCAGGGCCGCGCTGGCGACCGGCCAGTGGCGTTTGCGATTAGCTTTCATCTCTTCCTCGCACTGTTTCATAAGATCTGGGATTATTAATTGCTCATCATCCGGATGAGGCCCGGCGCCATCGGCCGTTTGCCGATGACCAGTTCCTCAACCGGTTTGACCAGGACCACATACATCCTGCCGCTGCTGAGTCCGCTATTCCCGCCCAGCTGCACGGTTCCGGCAGCAAAGGACTTGGCGTAGACGGTCAGAAGCGCCGTGTCGCTGGTTTTGATGCTCATCTCCGTCCGGGTCCAGCTTGAGAGCCAGTCCGGCACGCTGGCCGCTTGCGCATCGTAGGCCACATAGATGGTGGAGGCCTTTGGGATGGTGAAAGAGATGAACAGGGCACTGCTGATCTGCCGGTCCTCATTCGCCGTCTTGAGCCAGAGCAGGTTCTGCAAAGGCGCCGGGATATCGAGGAGCGCCAGGGTGCGGTCGAGATAATAGGTATCTCCGGTATGCAGCCAGCCCCACTGGTACGCGGTCGGCATGATCAGTGCGGCCGAATAATCGGTCTGCAGCCAGTAGCCGCGGGCGTTGTTGGCGCTCATGCGGTTGGGTACCGCCGCCAGATCGAGAAGGTTGCGCGCGATCAGGGTATAGACCATATTCGTCTGATGCCGGCCGGTGACCAGCTTGACCGACTTTTGGTCGGCCGCCAGGAAGGCGGCGTAGACCGGCACTTTTTGCATGATCTGGTAATTGCCCGCCACCTGGGCGGCCGCGGCCTGAACCGGCTCGGAGAACCAGGCGATCAGGGTATCGGCCGCCACCACCGAAACCCGGCAGAGATAGGGCGGCTCGGTATCGGCATGGCAGGCGAAACGCCCGCTGGCGGCGCTGGTGCTGCTGTTCTCCGCATCGTCGACAGCGTAAACCTCGTATGAATACTCCTTCGCCTCCTGGAGATGGGCATCGCTGTAGCGTGTATCGCTGACCACAGCGATCTGTACGCCATCGCGCAGGATGCGATATTTGGCGGGGAGGTCCCCGTCGGCGGCCGCGGCCGGAGCCTGCCAGACGAGGGTCAGGCTCTGGGTGGTCAGGTTGTCCGCACTCAGCTCGCGCGGCACCAGAGGCGGCACCGTGTCGGCGACACTCTGCTGGCCGATGGTCAGGGCCCAGTCGCCGCTGAAGGGCGGGGTCAGGGTGACCGTGCCACCCAGCTGGACCGTGAAATCAGCGCTGACCGCACCGGTCACGGGATTGATCCACCGCGCCGGCAGACTGCCGAGATAGCCGGAAAGGTTGAGGGTGACCGCGCCGCCCACGCCATTATAGGCAAAGTAGTATTTGCCGGGAATGGTCATGAGATTACCGCTGCTGATCAGCTCGGGATGCGGGTCCATCTCCGCAAAGGGGATGGCATCCATGAACTTGTTGAGGATCTCGACCCATTTCTGTTCCTCCGGCAGGGCCGCGGTGTCATAGCCGCCCTTGTCCGGCGCATAGGTCGTGAAAAAACCGGAGGTGTAGTAGCCGCCGTTGGCGACGATCTCCCACAGACCGACGCGACTGGGTCCGTTGGGACCCTCATCCTGATCGGCCGGATAAAAATAGCGCGGTTCGCCGTTCACCACCGGTTTGTTATAGATATGGTCGCGGCGGATATCACGGACGTAGTACGGCGTCTGCTGCATGATCGCCCCCGACCAGGCCAGGGAGGCGAACGGAGCGCTCGTGCCGCGACCCGAGGGATGCAGGGTGATGGGATGATCATAGGGATCCAGCGCATAGATCAGCTGGCCCCAGGTCTCGTATTCGGAGATCGGCCGGCCATAGTCGGCAATGATCTCTTCATATTCACCGGTGATCACCCAGATCACGTTCATCGCCGCATAACGAGCCACGAGATAATGGCAGAACTTGCTGAACTGTGCTTCAGTGAAATTAGCGTATTCCTGCGCCCAGGTGAAAAAGACGACCGGGACAATGCCCTTGCTGTTGGCATACTCGATGCGTTTATCGATCCACTGGAAATAGCCGGCATTGAGACGGTCGTAATCCTTGGTTTCAGCACCTTCAGCGAAGCAGGTCCCGCCCTCATTCTTCCAGAAGCCGAGGCCGTTGATATAGCTGACGACGATGGAGTGCAGGGCAGTGTACCCCTGCGCTGCGCGCAGATCGATGTAGCTCTTCCAGCGGCTTTCGTAAGGCAGCATGGAGGTGAAGCCGCGCCACGAGGTGTCGCCGCGCCACTGCCAGGGCGTGCCGTCGTCATACATAAAACTGTACGGGCGCTTGGGATTGCGGCGGACAAAGCCGTGCCGTCCGCTCTCGACGCACTCGAAGGAACCGGTGGCGTTGAGTCCGGCGTTGGTGCTGGTGATCTTGAATGTCCACTTCCCCACCTCGGTCGGTGCAACGCGGACCTTGTAGATGTCACCCAGGTCCCAATAGCCTTCGATTTCCAGGGTTTTGGTCGGCCCGGTGAAGACGCCCTTCAGGGTCACGTCGCGATAGCGATTGGTCGTCGCCGCCAGGCCCGTTGCGACCAGGGTGATGTCGATCGGCTGGTATTTCCCCACGGTGGCGGGATTGAGCGCATGGGTGGTGAAACTGCCCGAAAAGGCAGCAGCCAGGGCGTTGCCGGCATTGTCTTTCGCCGCCGTGCTGACCGTCACGGTATAGGTCGTGTTGGGCTGCAGCAAGCCGGTGGGCTGGAAATAGAGGGCATTGCCCACCCAGCTGGTCGTCCCGGCCACCGTGGGCGAGATGGCCCACGCCGCCGCCGTGGCGGTCGGATTCATCGACTCGCTGAAATGAACCAGGATGTCGGCATCCACAGCAACGCCCTCGCCCGCATTCTGGGGATCAAGCCGCACCACCTGCGGGGGCGTCAGGTCCCTGTAGCGGTAGAACTTGAAATTGCTGTAGGTGATGCCGATGGGCACCTGGAAGCCGCCGCTGCGCGAGAGCATCCCCGAACCGATGCGAATACGATGGTCCGGCGGCGCATATTCCGCGCCGAATGAGGAATAATCCCAGGTCTTGATCAGCACGTCATCCAGGTACCATTTCATCATCCCTTCGCCCCAGATGAGGCGGTGGTGATAGACATGGGTTTTGTCCCAGGCAAAGGGACCCACCGCGGGGTCTTCGAAGGCGTGCGGGTCATCATCATAGCCGCCGTTGAAGGCCGCGACATTGAGACGCAGTTTCATCCGGCCCCACTTGTAAATATCGCCCGGGGTGTAGCCATAGATGTGAATATAGCATTTGTAGGGATTATGCCACTGGGTGATCCCGTACCAGCTTACGTCCAGGTCCTCATCCCACATGCTGAAGAGATTGTAATGCACATCTTCGGAGCCGGGGACCTCTACGCCGGCCTTGTCATGGCCGATGTTGGGAAAGACCTCGTTGCTGGCGTATATGCCCTTCACATCGAACGAAATTTCGCCCGCGGAGCAGCTCGGGATGCTGTACTGAATATAGTCCAGGGCGGTTTTGGTGGTCCACCCCGTTGTGGTCAGCGTTCCGCCACGCTGGGTGCCGATGGTTTTTGCGGTAGTGAGCGGATCGTCCAGTTCCAGGACCTTGGTCCCCGATTGTGCGGAGGCCAGGGAGGCCAGGGCGAGCAGCCAGATGGCCATCCCTGCGATTCGCGACGCCATATTCTTCAGCGTTTGCAACTTCATGAAATCTCCTTGATTCAGATAAACGCGATTCGCCGGTACGTTCCCGTGAGCATTACTTGGCCATGGTCATGCGGCGGACCGCCTTGAAGCCATTGATCTCCAGGGAGTAGATGTAGGTTCCGGTCGGGACGACGATGCCGCTTTCGTCGCGTCCATCCCACTCCTGGTTGTACTGGCCGGCCATCTGGTTCTGGTTGATCAGCAGGCGGATGAGTTGGCCGCGGATGTTATAGATGGCCAGCTTGACCATCCCGTTATCCTTCAGGGTATAGCTGATGCTGGTCGAAGGATTGAAGGGATTGGGATAGTTCTGCGCCAGCAGGTATTCGGACGGTTTGGCCACCGCCACGGCGGTCTTGGGCCCGTTGTAATTGATCTGGCCGTCCAGGGCGATATCCGCCAGCCAGTAGTAGTAGACCACCTTGTCTTCGATCTTGTAGTCTTTAAAGTTGTAGTCATGGCGGATCTGGGAGTTGACCGCACCTTCGATCAGCTTGTCGTTGATCTGCATCCGCTCTCCATGGGGCGAAGTGCTGCGCAGCAAATGGAAGCCCAGGTTGTTGGTTTCCGACTGGGTCGTCCAGTTGATCTCGTTCACGCCGGGCAGTGCAGTGGCGGTGAAAGCCGCCAGTTCGACCGGCGTCGAGACCGAGCGCGTCATGCCGAAGGTGCGGAAATCATGGCTGTCAAAGCCGGAGGCCAGGGTGTAGAGATCCGAGTTGCCATAATAGGTGCGTGTGCCATAAACGACCGTCGAATCATTCCAGGCGCGGATGTAGACGACATTGCCGGTGGTCAGGAGGTCGTGCGTCCAGATGACGCTGAATTTGCCCTGATCGGGCTCGAAGGGATAGCCATAGCCGATGAAGGTGGTCCCGAGCAGGGAGTCGTCATCAGTGGGGCGGCCAAGGGAATCGGGATCGTCGATCTGGCCATCCGGACCGGTCCAGATGAGCTGGACGAGATCGCCGTGCATTTGCATCACATTCCCCTTCAGGGGGGTGGTGCCGTCCTCATCGAGGATACCGGAGGTGGACATGGCCTCGAAGGTGCCGGCCCAGGCGCCGAGCGCCATGGCGCCCAGAAGCAGGACCAGAAGCCGGAATACGCGAGTCTGTTGTTTCATCGTCATTCTCCTTTACGACATATGGATTAAAGATTTTGCTTCGGATTGGGATAGCTCCAGGTCGTGGCGGCGTTGGTGCCCTTGACCCACAGCACATAGCCCACGCCGGGATTGAACTGGATGGAGGTGGCCGCCGAGCCGCTTTCGTTGAGCCAGGTGCCGTCCCAGGCGGTCCCGGTGCCGCCCACCAGCCAGGCAACCTCGTATTTGTTGCCGATCCAGCGCATGAGCTTGTCCGACTTGCCGCTGGAGGAGCTGCCGATGGCGACTCCATCGCTGGCGAGTTCGCTCTGGGCGAGGGAAAGGGCGACCGGATAGCAGCTGCCGATAAAGTTCGGTCCCGGGGCGATCGCGATCTCGCGATTGGCAGCGCAACTCACCTTGCCGGTGAAGGTCAGGACCGTGTCGACCGAGGTGGAGCGGAGGACCACCCAGAAGGAGTGATCCGGATCGAGTTTCAGGGAGGATTCCTGATCGCCCGCCTGGGTCATCCATTTGCCGTCATAGGCGGTGCTGGTTCCCTCCACCAGCCAGGCGATTTCATAATCGCTGCCGTTCCAGCTGAGGATCTTGTCGGCCTGCCCGGCATTGGCAGCGCCGTTCAACTGGGTGCCGAGAACGCTCTTGAGGCTGTTATCGGCCGGGACCAGGGGCATGGAGACCAGGTTTTGCCCCTTGCGCAGCCCGCGGCTGAAGACGCCGATGCGGTCAAAGGTGTGTAGAACCATGCCACCCGAAAGGGCCTGGACCAGATAATAGCGGGCAAAGGGCACGGCTTTGTAATTGACGCTCTCGGTGAACGAGGAGGTCGTGCTCTCGGCAACCGGCGTAGCCGGGGTGAAATAGGGATCGCTGGAGGCATAGACGCGATAGAGATCGGCGCCGGCCAGTGCGGTCCAGTAGACCTGGATGCCGGTGCTGGTCAGGGTGAGATAGACCTCCGCGGCGGTGACCGAGGCCGTCACCTCGGTCGAGGGCAGACTTTCGTTGCCGCTGCGATCGTAGGCGGTGACAACGAGATAGTAGGTCTGCCCCTCGGTCAGGTTCTGGATGGTATAGGAGGTGACATTGCCGACGTCGACCATCTCGGGATAGACCGAAGGTGCCACGCCGTAATAGATGCGATAGCCGGCGAGATCGCTCTCCGTGTTGGCATCCCAGGTCACCAGCAGCCCGCCTGCAAAACCCGGGGCCGCGAGCACCAGCAGGGCCAGCACCAGGCTGACTGCGCCCACCCTGCCGGCAAGATACCGCTCCCGTTCACCCCTTCCGATGCCGCTGCGGACAACACGTGCATATTCGATCATGAATCTGCTCCTCTGCTACATTCAAGGCCTGTTTGTTTCTGATCCTGGCGCGCAGTGCCCCGGCCGGCGGGGCTTGTCGCAGCCTTTGGGGACAGTGCCGCCATTCGCATCTGCTTAGGCATATGTCGTGCCAACTCCTGGCGCCGGCGAATAAATAAAATCTTCAATGGTGGCGATTGAGCTAAATTGTTCTATTTATTTGTTTTACAAGATCGGTTTTTCTTTTTTAATAATTGTTTAGTAAATATTTATTTAATGCGGAAAGCGCCTGAAAGGGACACAGCGAGGGGGCGGGTGTGGCGCCGATGTCTCATGCCGGGGGTGCAGTAGGGGTGGAGCAGAGGGAGGAGCGGGCAAAAAAAATGGCCCTTGACGGGCCAAGTCTGCCGGGTTGATGGCTGGTATCACGAGGATACGACGCGGATGCGGTGGTTGTGCAGATAAGTGTCGGGGGAGCGGGTGCGCAACCATCAACCCGGAAGAAACGGGGTATGCCTCAATTGACGGGCAATCTTTCTCTGTGGGCGATGATCTTGTCCACTACGGTGATGATGTCGTGGGCCTCACTGGTGGAGCGCGGTTTGACGCTCTGAAAGGTAACGCCCTGCTCGGCGGCGGTTTTACGGATGCGATAGGTGAAATCATCCGAGATGAGGATGACCGGCAGGCGGGGACGCAGTCGGCGGATGACAGGGAGGATCTCCGTGCCGATCTGGCCGTTCATGTCAATATCCACCAGCAATAAATCGATCTCGTTCTCCAGCATTTGCAGAATCGCCTCGGCGCCGCGGCGGACGCATTCCACGCGGTATTCGGCCGCCAGCTGTTCACGCAGCGTCTCCTCCAGATTGCGATCGCTGGTGGCGACGACGACCGTCCGGGCCGGTTTGCGCGGTGTTTGCATGGTCACTGGTTGCACCTTTCGTAAAGTCCCTATCCAAGGATGTGATGGCGCAAATCCCTGCCGCGGACCGTCCCGTGATCCTCCCGACCCAGCCGGACGGCATCTGCAGGGCTGCAACAGACTGCATTATCATCGCAAACAACTATTGTGCCAGAATCTGCACATTTCCAGAAGCTTTTGAATTATTGTTTTTATTATAATTGTGGTAAGACAAGCAACGCGGAGACAGCCGGAGGCGGGCGCGGGCGATGGGAAATGTGACCAGTGAAGCCGATTCAGTTCCGTCGATATTATAACTCTTTTTATATAATACAGTTATCGTCGTTGCATTTAGTGGACATGGTGCCCTGCAAACGTACCAGCTTTGTTACATCCCATAAAAAACCCCGCGGCGGGCCGCGGGGCGCATATGCTATTCCTCTTCCTCCCCGGTGAGATCGTCGAGGCCCTCCTCATCGAGAAGCTCCTCCTCCTCCTCTTCCTCTTCCCCGGGATCTGCAGCCGCCGCCGAATGGCGCGGCCACTTGATCTTGTGGTGTTCGATGAGGCGGTAGATGGTCTTGCGGTTGAGCCCGGCGACCTTGGCCACCTTGGCGATCGTCTTGTATTTATCGAGCAGGGTTTCGATGTACTGCTTTTCCCACTGCGCGATGATCACCGCCTTGGCCTGCTTGAAATCCATGTCCTCGGTGACCTGGACGAACATCTTCTTCTGCCGCGGCAGGATGTCTTCGGGCAGATCATCGAGTTCCAGATCGCTCTTCTGCGCCATGGTGACCATATGCTCGATGGCATGCTGCAGCTGCCGGACGTTGCCGGGCCAGTTGTACTGCTGCATCGCCAGCAGCGCATCGCTCGAGATCTTTTCGACCTCGATCGGTCCATAGTGCCGGTATTGACGCAGGAAATGATAGACCAGCAGCGGGATGTCCTCGCGGCGCTCCCGCAGCGGTGGGATCGAGAGCCGGATGACCTGAAGCCGGTAAAAAAGATCCTCGCGCAGCCGCTTCTCGCGCACCAGGTAATCGGGTTCCTGGTTCGTGGCGCTGATGACCCGGACATCCACCTCGCGTTCCTTGAGGCTGCCGAGGCGGCGCACCTTGTGATCCTGCAGAACACGCAGCAGCTTGTGCTGCAGATCAAAGCTGACCTCCGAGATCTCGTCGAGAAAAATGGTCCCCTTGTCCGCTGCCTCGAACAGGCCGGCCTTGTCGATGGTGGCGCCGGTAAAAGCCCCCTTGACATGACCGAAAAGCTCGCCCTCGAGCAGATTGTCGGGGAGGGCGCCCACTGCGACCGGGACAAAGGACTCATCGCGGCGCTGGCTGTGATAATGAATGCCCCGGGCAATGACATCCTTGCCGGTGCCGGTCTCGCCGACGATCATGACCGATGCATTGGTCAGCGCGATCCGCCGCGCCTTTTCGAAAAGCTCGAGCATCACCGGCGTGCTCCCGACGGCCCCGTAAAAAAGGGAATTATCGGTCAGGTCCAGCCGGCTGCGCAAATAGGCGTTTTCGTGCTGCATCCGTGCGAACTTGAGGGCACGCTCGATCGGCTGGAGGATGTCGATGTGCGTCTGCACCTTCTGGATATAATCAAAGGCCCCCTTTTTAAACGCCTCGACCACATTGGGGATGCTGCCGTATCCGGTATAGAGGATCACCACCGCCTCGGGATCGATCCGGCGCACCTCCTCCAGCACCCGGATGCCATCGTCATTGGCCGGCATCCGCATATCCGAAAGGACGATCATCGGCCGCTCGCGCGCATATAGCCGGATGCCATCCTCCGCATTCATGGCCGTAAGACAGCTGTATTGACTCTTTTTAAGCAATCGCACCAGGGAGTCCAGCTCGGAACGGTCGTCGTCGATCACCAGAATCGTGCGGTCGCTGGCTTTTTTGTCACCCATTCATTATCCTTTCTTGACCAGGCTTTTGGCTATGGGAAAGAGGAGACGCGCCGTGGTGCCGCTGCCCGGCGTGCTCTCCAGTTCCAGTACTCCCTTGTACTGCGCGGCGATGCTGTAGCTGATCGGAAGCCCAAGGCCGAGATGATCGGGCGTTCTGGTCGTATAAAAGGGATCAAAGGCATGGGCCAGTTCGGCTGGACTCATACCGGGTCCCGCATCCTGGATGGCCACCACGGCCATGCCCTCGCTCTGTTCGCAACGCACACTCACCTCGCCACCCTCGGGCGAGAATTCGATCGCGTTGCGCAGCAGCTGCAACAGGCATTGTTCCAGCATGATCTCATTGGCATAGATGATCACCGGCTCCGGCCGGGCCTGCAGGCGCAGTCCTACCCCCCGCTGCGCGGTGAGGAGCTGGCTGACCTCGACCGACTTTTCGAGGATGGCCGTGAGCTGCACCAGCTTGCCATTGCCGTTCTCATCCGGACTGAAGGCATCGAGGGCCTGGGTGAGCTGGGAAAGCGCATAGATCTGCTCCTGAATGGTTCCCAGTTCCTGGCGGATCCGCGGCCAGTCGGTCCCGGTTGGTTCCTCGAGTAACAGACAGCCAATCTGATGAAGGATGGAGGCCAGCGGCTGATGGAGGCGCGAGACCACCTGATGGGCGAGTTGCCCCATATGGGTCATTTGCCGGCTGAGTTCGAACTGGCGCTGCCGCCGCTTCTCCCAGGTGATCTCGCGGATGGCGAGGAGAGCGCCGCGGACCCGCTCCCCCTCGACCCAGGGTTCGACCTGCCATTGCAGGGCCAGTTGGGGCGCTGCATACTCCTGTTCGCCGCTGCCGGTCTGGCCCTGTTTCACCGCCGCTTGCAGGGCCGCGGCGGCCTCCGGCCAGCCGATCGCCTGCAGGCGCCGCTGCAAGAGCTGGCCCGCCTTGAGCGTTTCACCCAGATGGCGCTGCAGCAGATCGCCAAAACAGCTCTCGATGCGCAGTTGCCGGTCTACCGATATTTTTTGCACGTTTTCGTTCACAGTTACCTCACAATCCACCTCTGCCGGGCAGGGACGAGCGGGGCCGCGCCGGGCCGCTTCACCAGGCGTGGGACACCCCCGCCGCGGCTGGGGCCGCTTCATCGAGTCCCGGCAACGTGATCACAATTTCAGTTTCACCGGTGTGGCGCCGCTGCATGTCGAAGGTGCCATCCAGTTCGATGATCACCGCATAGGCCATGGCCAGCACGATATCTTTCGAGTTCCAGGGCGGGCGCGGCGGCAGCGGCTGGTTCAGCCCGGACCCCGCGGTCCTAAAGAGAAGCCGCAGCCCCAGCGTGTCCGGGCGGAGCTGCTCCACCTTGAAGGTGATCGCGCCGGCGACGCCGGCCTGGTCAAGGGCATGCAGCAGCAGCCCGGTGAGCGCTTTTTGCAGCCGCACCCCGTCACAGGTGAGAGAGGGCAAATCCTCCGGCAGGTCAAGTTCGATATGCACGCTCTTGTAGGGACGGCGCCACTCGGCGACAAAGTGCGCGTTCCGCACCACTTCGACGACGGAGACAGCATCGACGGGACCGGGGGCATCGGCCCCCATAGGTTCGATCTGATCGAGGATCTCCGTGATCTCACGGACCTGCGTTTCGAAGAGGTCGATGGCCTCCTGGAACCGGTGCGCGCCGCCCTCCTCATAGAGGTTTTCGTCACGCAGCACCTCGAGCTCGCACTTGAGAGTGGTGAGCGGATTGCGGATATCGTGGACGATATGGCCGGCGAACTGGCAAAGATTGGTCAATTGCAAGGCAAAGTGGTTCTGGCCGCCCGTGCCGCCCGGCCATGCCGGGAGAACGGCGACCAGGCCGAGCGTCAGTTCCGGATTGGCCGGCAGCGGGGCCACCCAGAAATGACGGGCACACTCCGCAGCCGTGCTGCTCTCGACATGGCGGCCGCTCCCCTCCTTCCAGCTGGCGGCCAGGGCTGCGGCCACGCTGCTGCGTGCCGGCTCGGGGAGCATCTCCGCCAGCGGCCGGTCCAGCGCATCGCCGGCAATGGTCGTGCGCCAGGGGGCGTTGACATAGAGCACCGCGCCATCCCGGGTCACCGCCGCCACCGCCAGCGGCAAACCGTCGAGCAGCGCGGAGAGCATCCGTACCATCGCCCGCTGTTCATCCGCAACAAGTTGGTTCAGGGGATCTTCGGCCTCTGCGGCTGCAGCCGTCACCTCATAAAAACAGACCGCCGCACCCAGGAGGCGGCCCTCAACGAAGAGGGGCGTAACCTCGATGCGGCAGTGGAGGTGATGCTGGCGAAGCAGGATCTGGCGCATCTTGCCCTTGACCAGGGCATACTGGAGGGCATCATGGAGGGCTTCGAAAAAGAGGCCCGGATGTTCGAACATGGAATAGCCCAGCAATCCCTGGGGCGGGACGCCGGTAAACCATTGCTGGCGGTCGTTGACCCACTCGATCCGGCCGTCAGCGTCGGTGAGAATGACACCGACCGTCATGCGGGAGAGCACCTGTCCCGCAAGCAATTGCAGAAATGAGGAAGCGTTCGCCCTGGATTCCATCCGTTCCGATCACCCAGCCAAATCCGATCCGCGCCGCTGCCCCTCTGATGTCGTCTCTACGAATGCCTGATCCGGGGAACGTGAATAAATCGGCCCATTTGAGCCACCTAAATATAGCGACTATGCCCCATTTATGCAACAAATTTATTATTTATTTATTAAATATTTTATTTTTTCGCCATATATGTGACATCAATGCCCCACCATCACTCTACCGGGTCCGGTGTTCTTTTCAGGACACCCCCAAAAATCTGGGTCCCACCGGCTTAAATCTGGATTCCACCCGCTGCGGCAGCCGCTTCCGCCGTGCCGCATTACGGCACCCCTCGACATCAACTCAGCCAGTCCCATCCGTACTCTCATCTGTTCCCCCCCTGCCCGCGCGCCTGTGCGCGACGCGAGGTGTCAGGTGGGAACAAGATTTCGGGGGGTACACAGCACGAGATGTCAGGTGGGAGCAAGATTCTGGGGGTAGACGGCACGAGATGTCAGGTGGGAACAAGATTTCGGGGGGTACCCGGTGTGCTTTTTGCTTGAAATTCGCAGTAAAATACTCTATCTTTAGTTTTATTGCACAGGAGTTTTTCTGCCGACCATACGTCCCCCATCCCGGCGCACCTGCATCGGCTGCCGCAGCGTCAAACCCGCCAGCGAGGTCATGCGCCTGGTCCGCGATGAGCAGGGCCTGGTGCGCTTCGATCCCCGCCACGAATTATCCGGACGGGGTTGCCACCTTTGCCCCTCCCCTGCCTGTCTGGCTGCCGCCATCCGCCGCCATGCTTTTGCGCGCGCCTTCCGTGCCCCGGTCCCCGCTGCAGCGGCCGCGGAATTACCGGCCCGCTTTGCAGCAGCACGCACCGAGTGGATCGGCCGCTTCAAGCCGGCACAGCGCACCGCTTTGATCACCGCGCGTCTCGAGGAGGCCTTCGGAGAGCCACTCCGGCAGACAGGAGAAGATCCGCTCGCCACCCTGATCCTCACGGTGCTTTCCCAATCCACCAATGACCGCAACCGCGACCTCGCTTTTGCCCGGCTGCGCGCGGCCTTTCCCGCCTGGGAAGCGGTCAGCCAGGCCGAGCCCGAGGCCATCGCCGCAGCGATCCGGCCGGCCGGGCTCGCCAATCAGAAGAGCGTCCGCATCCGCGACATACTGCGCTGGATCCAGGCCACCTATGGCACCCTGGACCTCACCTTCCTCTGCAGCCAGGACCCCCTGGAGGTGCAAAGCACCTTCATGCAGCTTAAAGGGGTCGGCATCAAGACCATCAGTGTGGTCCTTATGGCCAGCTGCGGTGCCGATGTCTTTCCGGTCGATACCCATGTCCATCGTATTTGCCAGCGCCTCGCCCTGGTGCCTCCGCACGTGAATGCGGAAAAAACCCACGTACTGATGCAGCCGCTCGTCCCCGATGGCAAGAGCTACTCCCTGCATATGAACTTGCTCAAACTGGGCCGGAGCATCTGCCATGCCCGCAAACCCGACTGTGGCCGCTGTCCGATCGCCCTCTGGTGTCCCTCCTCCCTTGCCCATGAAAGCGACTAAACTATGAAGCGTCTCGCGCTCCTCATTCTGCTGGCGCTGGCTTCAGCCGCAGCGCCCGCCTCCATCAGCGTCACCCTTCGCCATTACCCGACCGCTGCCACCGTGCAGCGCGCCTTTGTGCCCGGCACCTTTAACAATTGGGGCCCCAACGCCAGTGGGGTCATCGCCGCCGGCGCCCCCTCGGAGATGGTTTGGATCGACAGCCTCGGCTGCTATGTCAAGCCCTACACCCTCACCATCGGCACAACCTACAACTACAAATTTCACGAGCACCTCAACGCCTCGGGCTCCTCCTGGCAATGGCTGAGCGACCCGCTCAATCCCCTCTTCAATGCCGGCGACAATAACAACTCGGTTCTCACTCCCGAATCCCTGATGCTCTTCGAACTCTCCCCGGCCGAAGGGGCGCTGGTCACCAGCACCGCGCCCTATCTGACCGCCGGCGCGTTCGTCGCGGAGGGCGACTCCCTGCTCCTCGCCGCTTCGACCGTCATTATCGATGGCACGGCAGCCGGCACGCTCGAGCGCGCCTATATTCCGGCGCTGGGGCTGATCCGTTTCCCTCTGCCCGCCCTGGATAACGGCGAACATACGGTCGAGCTGCATCTGCTCGCGCGCAGCGGAGCTGCCGTCACCGCCAGCGTCCGCTTCACCACCCTGTCCGGTGATCTCTTTTTCATGACCCCCTCCTGCGACAGCCTCTTCGCCGGCGAGAAAACCATCCGCTGGCGGGTCAACCGCGACTTTGCCGCGGTCAAGAATCTCACCCTGCTGCAGTCCGGCAAGAGCCCGGTCGTGCTCCCTCCCGAGCCGGATGGGGAGTACAGCAGGACCGTCACCTGCAGCCGCGGCGTCAACACCTTTGTGGTCGGCCTGGCCGATCTTGCCGGAGCGGTGCAGTACAGCGACACATTGCGCCTGCGTTATCCCCTGCCGCAGACTCCGGTGCCTGGCATCACCCTGGCCCGCAGCGGCGCCAGGATCAAGATCACCGGCAGCGCCCGCGACCCGCAGAGCAAGGCCATGCAATACTGCTGGAGCACCTCGATCCTCAATCCGGAGCCCTTGCCGGCGCTCGACGGCAGCAGCGATCTCGTTCACGAGATCGACCCGCCGCGCGCGCCCGGAGACTATGGCATCAAGCTCACGGTCAGCGATGCCGATGGGTTCAGTGGCAGCGCGGAGGCCTTTTTCACCATCGGTGCCGACAGTGCGGTGGTGCTTCCCGTCACCGCTACGGTGCCACAGTGGGTGCGCGACGCCCGCATCTACTGTCTCTTCTTCAAATCCTTCACCTCGGGCGGCCGCATCGCCGATGCCATCCCCCGCCTCGAGTATATCAAGGCGATGGGATTCAACATCATCTGGGTTCTGCCGGTGATGGATGTGGAGGGGGTCATCGATCAGGGGGCCAACGTTGGCTACAATATCATCGATTTCCGGCATGTCGATCCGGTCTATGGCAGTGATACCGATTTCAAGGAGTTTGTGAGCGCGGCGCACGCGGCCGGACTGCGGGTCATCCTCGATATTACGCCCAACCACTCCAGCCGCTCCCATCCCTTCGCCCTCGATGCCCGCGCCAACCGCAAATACAGCCGCTATTACGACTTTTATCAGCACGAACCGATCAGCCACGACACCAACGGCCTGGGCCAATCGGTCTCCAGCGATGGCATCGTCTATTACAGCGGCTTCTCCGATGCCCTGCTCAACTGGAACTGGAGCGATGCCGAGGCGCGCACCTATATGCTCGAGGTCTACAAGTACTGGCTGCGCGAGTTCGAGATCGACGGTTTCCGCTTCGATGTCTGGTGGGGACCGCACCGCCGCTATGGCGTGAATGATTTCGACAAGCCACTGCGCCTCGCCCTGCGCACGGTCAAGTCCGATATTCTCTTGCTGGGCGAGACCGCCGGAACCGGCAGCGGGACCGAGGACAATTATGCCGACAAGGGCGGCGGGATGGACATGGGCTATGACTGGAATCTCTTCAGCTCCCTCAGTGTCTTTCCCAGCCCGGCGACACTGCAGCTCCGCCTCGCCAACAGCAGTTACCGGCCCGGATCCAACAGCTTTTTCCTGCGCTTCCTCGAGAACCAGGACGAAGACCGCGTGATCTATCGCTACGGCGGCGGCGAGCAGACCCTGCCGGTTTCCACCGCCCTCTTCATGGCCACGGGTTCGCCCCTGCTCTATGCCGGCCAGGAGGCCGGTATGGGATTGTACGGCAGCTCGCTCGATGTCCGCCGCCGCGGCACGATCAACTGGAGCGGCCTCTATGCGCCCCTGCTGACGTCGCACTACCAAAAGCTGGCGCAGATCCGCGCGCAGTTCCCCGCCTTCCGGACGCAGTTCGAGGACAGCAACGGCGACGGCCAGATCACGAACAGCGACCGCAACATCCAGCTGCGCCTTGAAACGGGAGCCGTTGTCTACGCCATGGCCCGTCCCTTCCGGGATGCCAACGGCCTGGCGCTGATGAATTTCAGCAACCAGGTTCAGGCGCTCGCCCTGGCGCTCAAGCCGGCGGATTGGCTCCTTTTCAGCGACCCCCTGCGTCCGGAGGGGCTCTATTACCTCAACAACCTCTATGCGGGCACCAGCCAGATGCTGCGCGGCTCCGAACTGGACACCTTGCGGCTGACGCTGCCGGCGTATGGCGTCGCCGTGTTTACGATCGCGACGCGAGAACAGCATCTGCTTCTTCCGGATCTGGATGCGGTGGCGGGGCGCGACACGGAGATCCAGCCCGAGGGCTTTTATCTCAGCGGCAGCTATCCCAATCCCTTCAACGGTCCCACCGCCATACGCTTTGCGCTGCCGGTGGCGGGGCCGGTCGAGGCGGTGATTTTCAACGCTTTGGGGCAACAGGTGCGGCGCTTATGGCAGGGGGTGATGCAGGCCGGCGAACATGAGTTGATGTGGGACGGGCGCACCCAGTCCGGGGCCAGCTGCCCGAGCGGGCTGTACCTTCTGCGTTTGCGCCAGGGGGTGCACATGGTGGTGCACAAGATGGCGCTGGTGCGTTAGTCGCGGTGAGGGTGTGGATGCTTCAGGGTTAAATAGGGGGAGCGATGCGGTGGAAAGAAGGCGCGGCAGATCAACTCCGGCCCGGCCGGCCCGCGTCTTGCAGTGCGAAACGCCGGGCCGGGGTTCTGGTGAATCCTAGTAGTAGTTGCGCCGCCGCCAGAAATCGTGCAGCGAGTAGTTGACATAGACCGCCAGGTAGTTGTTGCGGATCAGGTGGCTGTTGAGGGTGCCTTCCTGGCCATATTCAAGGGTGACGTTGAAATTGAACACCGGATTGATGGCGATGCCCAGCCCCAGATCCAGCGCCAGCGCGTCGATAGGGGTGTCGCCAATCTCCATATAGGAGCTTTTATAGCGGCCCCCGAGCCGGTAAGAAAAAACCCCCGGGGCCTTGCCCTTGGCGCTCGGGATATATTCCATGCCGGCGGAAAGGCGCTGGCTGTTGCGCGTGTTCAAATAGGGATTGGAAAAATCGATCGCGGACCATTTGCACAGCTCGTAATCAGCGCCGGCGCGCCAGCGGCTGCCGTGCTGCAGGCCGATGCCGATGCCGATGCGCTGCGGCAACTTGATATCCTGGATCCGGTCCTCTTCCAGCTTGCTGGTTTTGCTGTCGTAGGTGAAGGTACGCTCGCCGACCGTCGTCAGGCTTTTGGCCGGGGCATAGGTCAGTCCGAGCGTGCAGATCCATTCCCGGAACGGCGCACAAGCCTGCAAGCCGTAATCAAAATAGAGGCCGTAGGCGGAGCGCTCGGTTTTGAGAAGATACCCTGAAAAGCTGCCGGATGCGGCCGCCGATTCCGTCTGGGTGATCGGGCCGCCGACATAGGAGGTATTGATACCCAGGGCCAATCCTTTGAAGATCCTGAAGGAATTCCCCCAATAGACCTTGCTCAACCCCCCTGTCCCCTTGAAAACCTTGTCGATGGTGGTCAGTTCGCCACCGATCTCGTCCCTGGAGTGAATGGTATAATCGACGTAGCTGAAGGGAACGAACCCGGCGCTGGTCGTCCACCGCTCCATCAAATAGAGTCCCATCGAAAAATAGTTGATATTGATATCACCGGTGTGCTGCGAGGTCTGGCCCGATTCGGAGCGGTTGAGCATGCCATAGGCGCCCAGTTCCGCGATGAAGGCATGGGGCAGGACCCCCAGGTAGGAGGCCGGGTTGGCATGATTGATGAACTGCCCCGACTGCAATCCGATCCCCGCGCCGCCGAAGGACTGGTTGATGCCATAGCTGTCATCGATCACCTGGCCGATGCCGAACATCGAATAGGGCGAGTTCGGGGTTTGCGCTTGCAGGCCAGGCGCCAGCAGCAAGGCCGGGAGCAGGGCCAGCAGGAGGTATTTTTTGGTCATGGCATGAGCTCAGTAAGATAGATAATAGATTTTCAGCCTGGTGTGCTTGTTTCCGGCGTCAATGATCAGCCGGTCCAGTCTGCTCTTCAGGGTGGTGGCGGCCATCGAGACCACCAGTCCCTTCTCCGGATCGACCCAGGAATCCGCCAGCTCGTTGTTCAGATAATCGGTGATGTTGAAGGTGTAATAGGTCTCTTCATCGTAGAATTCATCGACGCTGAGCGTTCCGGCGGCGATCTGGCTGGCGGAGATACGGTTCAGCTTGTCGGCTTGCTGCAGGATCAGTTGTGTCGGGAGCTCGAACTCCCTGTAGCTGTTCTTTTCTGGAGCGAGCATGAGCTTGGCTTCAACGAGCTTGCCGCGTTCGCGCAGCAGGAGCTCACCGAGGGTAGGGAAGTCGACCCGCATCACCACGCCGATGCCGCCCTTGAGGAAAGCCTTGCCTTCGGTCAGTGTGGCGGGCAGAGCATGGCGTTGTTCGGTCAGCGCCGTGAACGGGGTGGCGGTAAAATCATGCTGGATGGAATTGAACTGGGCATTGACATTGTAGAGGTTGAAGCTATTGACGATCTTTTCATGCTCGATGCCGCCCCGGCTCGCATAGAGCCGCAAGCTGACCGTGGTGGTGCCGGCGCTAAAGCCGACGATGGCGCCCGGGTAGGCCTCATCGGGGCGCAACATCAGGCCGTGAAAGTAGTCGATAAAGTGGCTCACGTCAGCGAGATCCGCTGCGTCCTCCTGCATCCGGGAAAACAGCGCCTGGCCGATGGCGTCGCTGATCGGGATCACCAGGGTATCGGGCGTGCGGTGCGGTCTGGGCGAATAGATCAGGGTGCCGATGGGCTCAGGGTCGTAGTCCAGGGCCACGGTGCTGGTGTTGATCTGCTCATCCTGAAGATCGATTTTTTCGCGCAGCTGATGAACGTTGATCTTTTGGCTCACTGTCGTGTCGCCGGTGACATACTCGTTATAGGTGAGAACCAGGCGGAGAGAGTCATAGACATCATCGGCTTCGACATCATAGCTGGCCGGAATACCAAGCTGCAGACAGGAGGTGCTGGAGATCTTGCCGAAGCGGTCATCCTGGGAGATGCCGACCAGCATGCTGCCGGTACCCGAATTGACGAAGGTGTCGAGAATCACCGTGGAGAGGCTGACCGTGAAGGTATCGATGACCGTGAGACCGGCCTGGGATTCGATGTATTTCTCACCCAGGGCAGGTTCGGTGGTGTTTTTGCTGCAGGCCAGGACGAACAGCGCGGTGGTGACAAGGAGCAGGGAAAAGAGCGCGATGCGCATCCCGGCGGCCAGCCGGGGATAGGATATCATAATCTAGTGGCCACCCATTGATTGAGGGGGTTGGGGATGAAAGCGCGCGGTGCGGCTTTCATCGTGTGCAAGATCGGAGCAACACTGCTCTGCGGCGCCTGCAGCGCGCAGAGCAGTGTAGGTCCGGAGGAACGAAGGTCAGGGTTCCAGGATCGTGACTTTATCAAGGTCCTTCTGCTCGGCGCCAGGTGTGAATCCCCACAGATCATCAAAGTAGTAGCTGGAATTCCGCCCGGTGGCCACATAGCCGCGGTCGCCGATGGCGAAACCGACCGCCTCGGCCCGACCTGAGGCCTCGAGCGATGTTTTTTGCGTCCAGCGGTCCGTCGACGGATTGTAGGCCCAAGCCGTTGTGCCCGCGGTGCCCTGACCGCCGGTGGTGATAAAGCCGGTGCCGTTGATGGCGAAGGCGACCTTGCTCATGCCCACGATATTGGTATAGTCGTCATCGAAATCCTTGCTCGAGACATCCGCAATCGCGTTTTTCTTGGTCCACTTGTCGCCGGCGGGGTCATACTGCCAAAGGTCACTCTCGTAGGTGCCATTGTTGAGGCCGGTGCCGACATAGGCCTTGCCATCGATGACGAAAGCGACGGCATCGCGCCGCTTGGCGCCGCTCATGCTGACCTTTTGCGTCCACAGATTGGTGGCGGGATCGTACTCCCAGAAATCCTTGAGATAATTTTCGTCATCGCCGGTGCCGACGTAGCCCTTGTCGCCGATACCGAAGGCAATGGCGCCATAGCGCGCCGAGCCGCCAAAGTCGGCAATCTGGCGCCAGCTGTTCGAGGCGGGATCGTACTCGTAAAAATCCTTGAGCCGGGAGTTGCCGTCATAGCCGGTGCCGACATAGCCTTTGGAGGAGGTGGCGAAGGCCACGGCGCCGTTCCGGGCTGCACCGGGGAAATCAGCCTTGCGGGTCCAGTTGTTCAGCTGCGAATCGTATTCCCAGAAATCCTTGAGGCGGTTATCGCCATCGTACCCCGTGCCGACATAGGCCTTGTCGCCGATCACAAAGACGACGGCATCGGAGCGCGGCACGCCGTCAAAGTCGGAGAGTTTGTACCAATTGCCGACCAGATCCTTGTTATTATCGTTATTGTTGCTGCAGCCGCTGGCGGCGAAGAGCGCCAGGGCCAGCAGTGCGATCACCAGCAGTGCGGCCGGTGCCGTGCGGCTCCGGTATCCGTTGCGGGAGTTTTGCGATTGCCGTCCGTTCGAACCGCTGAAACCGTTGGTCATACTTTCCTCTCTTTACAGTGTTGCAGCGCGGTGATGCGCCCGTTGTGCCAATTTTCCTGGATTAACTCAACGTTCATCGATCTTGCCCTGTCTGCATGGTTGTACTCGGCAGGCCGGGAAAGGTTCCTGATTATGTCCACCCATAAACCTTTTATAATACATAAATTTTCAGGCAAATGCAAGCCTAATTCTGGGGGGCCATTTTCTTCCCGTAATCGAGCAGATTATGGGTGGTGAGCAAGGGAAAGTTGGGCGAAACGATCGGGAAGGGGACGTTCTTCTCGGTGGCGAACATATCGATCCGCGTCAGCTTGATCTTTTCAAAGGCCTCGGTATTGATCTCGATCCGATCCCCATACTTTTTGCTCAAGGCCACGAAATGCGGATTGAGTTCCTTCTCGATGACCGGGAGATAGCTCTTGTAGAACTCCGCCTCCTGGCCCTGTTCGCGCAAATAGCGGTTGCGCTGATAGGTGGCGAGCAGGTTGTCCTGCCACATCTGCACCGTGCGCTGCACCAGGGGGGCGCGGTCATACCCCTTTTTGTAGGCGGCCTCCGTCACCACCAGGTCCCGGACCAGGTCGGCGAGGGCATTACGGAATTCAAGGCCGAACTCCCCGCTGGGGATCTGGCGGTTGCGGAAGACCAGAGGATGCCGCAGCAGCAGTTTCTGCAGATCCCGCACGGTCCAGAGCTGGTCATCGAGGACCATGAAGGGGAGGTCGGCGATTTCATCGAGCGACTCGACGGGTAGGGAAGTCCGGGTTGTATCCTCGGTATTCCAGAGCTGGCGATTGAGCAGCTGTTTTTTCTCCGCATCGCTTTTCAGGTAGAAATCAGCCATGACCTTCGCCACCCGGGGGAAGGTCTGGCCGTCGAAGCGCAGCGTCTTGCCGCGCATCAGGCCGCCGACCCATTCCGCGTAGGCGGCGGTGGCGTGCTGGCTGCGCAGCTTGTCGGTGACATCCTGCCAGCGCTGCCGGACCTCCTTGTCGCCCAGCACGAGGCGGTCGGTCCAGCCATCGACCCGCGCGACCAAATACAGACCTTTCTCCGCCGCAAAGGGCCCCACCACCTCGCCCTTTTTCAACGCAGCGGCGAAAAAATGAGACTTGAATTCGTCGGGTTCCGGCCCCGACCAGGCCAGCTCCCGTTTGGGAATCGTGGCGATGTCGCCGCCATAGCGGGCGAAGCACTCCTCAAAGCTGCGGCCCTCCTGCAAACTCTCGCGCACCCGCCGCGCCATGGAGCTGTCGGCCATCGAGTAGTAGGAGAGCTTGTAGGTTCTTCCGGCCAGCTTGTACTGCGCCTTCTCTTCCATGGTATCGAGAGCCACCCGGGTGAAAAACTCCTCGTTGAAGAGCCACTGCCGCATCGCCTGCTCCTTGCGGCCCTGCAGGTAGAGCTGGAACTGCTCGTTCTGGCTCAATTCGTTCTTCTCCCCCGCCTCGAGGGCATAGAGCTTTTCCGCGATCAATGAGTTGAGGACGATCTTGCGCTGAATGTAATTATCCCCTTTGCAGAAGGGCGGGCGGATCGTATATTCCGCACGGGTGATGAATTCATTCGTCGAGATGGTCCGGTCGCCAACGCGGGCGAGAATGGTCTCCTTTGGGCCCTGGGCGCGATGGCAGGCGGTGCCGAGAAGCAGCCCTAGCGCGGCGCTGATGAGCAGGGCGTGTGCTGACCTGTTGAACATCTGATGCGTTCCTTTAAAAATAAGCGTTCCCACCGCAGCCCGGAGCCGGGGTGGGAACGAGAGGACGTGAACTCTTCCCACTCCAGCCCGGAGCCGGGGTGGGAACGAGAGGTCGTGAACTCTTCCCACTCCAGCCCGGAGCCGGGGTGGGAACGAGAGGTGGTGAACTTTTCCCACTCCAGCCCGGAGCCGGGGTGGGAACGAGAGGTGGGGTTGCTGTCGTCTGGAAAAAGGGCCCCTCCGGATCAGAAGGAGACGCCCATGCTGTAGCAGTGCGCCGAGCCGAGCACGCCGACGGAACGGTAGGCATAATCGAACTTGACGCCGACATTACCCATCATGCGCAGATAGACGCCGCCGCCGACGGTCGGACCGAACTCCGTCTCGGAGAGGCCGAGGGCCTTGTAGCCGCCGCGCACATAGAGCGTGCCGGTGGAGGGCAGCGTAAAAGCGTACTGCGCGCCCACATTGATCGATTCGGCGTTGTTGTTGGGGTGCAGGGCATCCACGGCCAGGGTCAGACGGCTCTGGGCGGTGGCGATCGGATGCAGGGCGACGCCAACGCGGAAGATCAGCGGCAGCTCCCAGCTTTCGAGCTTGAACTGGCCGGCGGTGTTGCTGTAGTTGCCGGCCTGATCGGGGAGAATATCGATGGGGAAGGTGAGATCCATGCCATCAAAGCGCATCTTGGTGCCATAATTGGAGATGCTCATACCGATGGTCATGCCGTCCTCGCGCTTGCCCGAGAACGAGAAAAAGTTGGTGCTGACCATGACGCCCAGGTCGAGAGCCATGGCGCTGGCATTCATGTGCCAGATCTGCGAGGAGATATATTTGGCCGAGGCGCCGAACGAGAACCACTGCGCCAGGCTGCGGGCATAGGAAAAGCTCACAGCGAGGTCGGAGGCATTGAACAACTCGCCGGTGCCCTCCTGATAATCCATCGTGGTCACGCTCATATCACCATAGCCAACCTGGTTGATGGCCAAGGCCAGGGTGCCGATGCGCGGCAGGACCAGTCCCACCCCGGCATAGGTGGTATTGATGTTGACCAACCAGGGTTGGATCGAGAACTGCGCTTCGCTGCGCGGCATGAAGGCGAGGCCGGCGGGATTCCAGTAGGCGGAAGAGAGATCGTTGGCAACGCTGACATAGGCGTCGCCCATTGCGGCGCCGGCGCTGCCATAGCCGATCTCGAGAAAGTTGGCCGCGGTAGTGCCGATGCGGTACGGCTTTTGCGCGACGGCTGCTCCGGCGCAGAGGAGCACGACGAGCAGGGTGAGACCTGAATTCTTGATATGCATGTCTTGTACCTCGTAAACGTTTGAGTATTCAACTCCCAAGGGGATTGTGGGAGCCGGCTTCTGCAACCGGAGGCCGGCTCCCGCCCGCTTATTTGACCACCGCGAACTTGCCCATGAAAGTGTCTCCCGTCAGATCGGACTTGACGTAGAAGACATACACACCCGCGGCGATTTCCAGCCCCTCACTCGTCTTCAGGTCCCACTGGGCCATGCCGTTGGCGGCATCGTTCTGCACATCCAGCTCATCGATCATGACTCCACTCATCGTGAAGATCTTGATGTTGCACTGCGCCGGCAGATGGGTGAACATCAGACGGCGGCGCTGGTTGAGCTGCCAGTTGCTGACCGAGGGCTCCATGGAGTTGGTAGCCACATAGGGATTGGGCACGACCTTGATGTTGGCCATGTTATAGGTGATTTGCGCCTTGTCCACCGCGCCCTGTGGCATGATCTTGAAGGTCACCGAATCGGAGGCCATGTAGGGCCGGGTGAAGGTCATGCGGTAGACATCATTGGATTTAGGCAGATTGGCTTCATCCGCGACATTGTTGAAATCGATGATGAAGGCCGTGCCGGCCCACCACCCCTTTTTGTTGAGCGGACCGACGAGGATGCGGTCCTTGAGCATGTTGAACACCCCGTCCTTGTCGAGATCCTGCACCACCAGATCCAGCTTTTCATAGCTGCCGTCCGTGTTCACAAAAGATTTATTGACGACGTAAAAGCTGAAATTCTGGCCGGTCAGCAGCGTGCTGCTGGGCGTGATGCGCGAGTTATTCTCGTTGCGGATCGTGGTCTTGTTGAGGACCCGGCCGGTGTAGGCTGAGGGATTGTCGGTGAAAACGATGTCATAATCCCAGGGGAAGTACCCGGTCTCCACCGAGGTCAGGGTGATGCGGATGTTGGCCGAGCCGGTCAGCCAGCCCGACTTTTCATAGTTGTAGCTGGCCTGGGTGGTCATATTCGACAGGGTGAGATTGATGCCGTCGAAGATGTCGGTGCTGATCGGGCCATCCTGATTGAAAATCCAGTAGCCGAGAGTATCCTTGTAGACGAGATTATCGTAGGCGTAATGGCTCGGGCTTTCCGAATAAACCAGAATGTTGTTATCGGACATGTCATAGACCGCCAGGCCGTTGTTGAGATAGGTGAGGCCGCGATCATACTCGGAAACGGAGTAGAGCGTATCGACCATGAACTTTAATTTGTACTCATGGCCGGCCTTGAGGCTGCCCTCGGCGAGGATGCCGGGGACGATGCGGCCGCTGCCGACGCGGACGCCCGTGGTATCCATGGTGATCTGCGAGGGCGTATAGCCGGAGGCGGTTGTGCGCGGGATGACGATCTGGATATTTTTCCCGTAGGCCGTGACCTCCTCGGCCTCGTTCTTTTCGATGACGATCTCGTTCTCGGAGGGGGCGATGCCGGGTTCGATCTCGGGAGCGCCGTAATCATAGGCCACCAGAGCATAGTAGTAGGTGCGCCCGTTCTGGACGGTATTGTCGGTGAAAAAGTGGACGATACCGGTTTCCGATCCCAGATAGTAGCCCATGCCGTTGACCATGCCGAAGTTGGTAAAGCCGGAAATGCTGTCCTTGAGATCGCACTCAAAGATCGGATCGTAGAGACTGGCCGTACCATAGCCGTCGGTGATGGTGAGGGCGTCGGCGAAATACTTGTCGGTAGCGCGGAAAAGTTTGTAGCCCTCAAAATCGTTCTTGTTGCCGATGAAGGGGTCCTTGGTGCGCGTGTCGGCGATATTGTCCCAGGTCAGGATGACCTTACCGTCGCCCGCGGTCGCCGTCAGTGTCGGCATCTTGGGCGGGGAGGCGAAACGGTAGTCGCGCTCGTAGATGATCTGGACGATCTTTTTCTGTTCGAAAAGCGCCGGAGCTTCGTGCCCGGAGGCAGTCAGTCCGGTCAGCGGATCGTAGGAGTGCAGCTCGCTCATCGAGATGCGCTCGACGCGGCCCTGATAGAGCGGGAAGGGACCGGAGGCAAAGGTTTCGACGAGGTTGGAAACCTTGCCGAGGTATTCGATCAGGGTATCGGCGCTCATAACGAACCACATCGACTTGTCGCCGCGGAACCAGTGGTCCTCGGAGGAGTGCGACGGGATCGGGTACATCTGGAAGGAGGTCAAACCCACCATGTCCGATTCGGTGACGTCGGTCTTGGCGAAGTTGGGTTCGCAGCCATTGGCGCCATCATAATCCGGCATGTGGTTGCACTCGCCCTGATCCGGGCCGGTATAATTGAGTTCCGAGGGGCCGACGCCGTCGAGGCCGACATCATCGCCCGCGTACTCGCTGATTTCGTAGATCCCGTTGCCATTGAGGTCCTCGCCGTCCTCCCAATCCTGATCCTCATCCGCGGCATAGTGCGGTTTCAGCTCATCGAGGGAGTATTCATAGGTTTCGAGGAACTTGTTGAGGTCGGCGATGCCGGCGGTCGGGCCCACCATCACATTGGTGGGATCGCCGGGATAGCCGTTATCGCGTTTTTCATCGATCAGGCCGTCGTCATCGTTGTCGACGCCGTCATAGGCCAGGCCGGGGCTCTCGAGGTAAGCGAAGCCCATGGTGCCGGTCGGCAGGCCGCCGCCACCCAGGCCGTCCTTGTCCCAGGAGTAAGCAAGATCGAGTTTGCGGTTGAAGTAGCCGAATTCGTCGTCGGCGTTATCGCCACCGATGCCGTTATCGACCCAGTAGCCGAAAGCCATATAGGGCAGATCATAATTGGAGATATTGGCGACCGTGTATTCCCAAAAGATGCAGTCGCGGCTCTGGGGATTGGACCACTGGAAGCCGCGCTGTTCGACACGGAGGCCGATGCCGCCCCAGGGATTGCCGACCTGCTTGGTCACCTTGGAGGGGTCGAGGTAGCCGATCTTGATGCCCGGGCGCGGATAGTATTTGTACTTGTCTTCGGGGCCGAGGTATTCCTGATCCTGGGCGTCGTTGACCACATAATAGGTTTCCTGCTGGGCATAGAGGACGCCGCGGCCGAAGCGGCCGTCCCATTCACCCGGCCACTTGAGGTTGCGTCCCTTGGCGGGCCAGCCAGCGGTGGGCCAGGATTCCACCTTGTTGCTCAGGGCCGGATAGTCGCTGGCGGGATTGAAATAGCCGAAGCAGGGATAGAAGCCCCATTCTACTGTGCCGGTGGGATCGGTATCCATCTCCTCGCGATAGCTGGTTTGGAGGAAATAGAGGTCATGGACATCGGTGCGGGACTTGATCTGCAGGGTATCGGTCACCGGTACCGAGTTGTCATCGACGTAGACCTTGGCGCCGATCAGCAGGCCGATGCCGTCGGTCATGCGCGTGCCCTGGTCATTGTTGGGCCATTTGGACCAGAGGCCGCCGGTGGCGCCGCTGACCCACTTGCCCAACTCGGTGGTATTCTGAAAATACTCGAAAACACGGTTGCCGCTCATATACCCTTCACGACGGGCCGTGATGTCTCCCGCCTCATCTTCCGGGCCGTCATAGAGCATGCCCTGCGCCTGAACGAGCGACAGGGTCATGAGCAGGATGAACGCCATATACAAGAGTGTTTTTTTCATGCAAGGTTCCTTTTCTGAAAGTCCGTCCTGAACAATGATCCGGAAGCGGTTTAGAACATCACGCCCATGCCCAGCTTGACCAGGCGCGGGGTGGCATACATCGACGGGTTGTGGATCCGGTCATAGTAGGTGTTGAAATTGCTGCGGTGATTGGCCAGATCCGAGTCGCGAACGATGGCCGTATAAGCCCGGCCGGTATTGCCGTTAACGCCCCACTCGTTGAGGGTGTCAAAGAGGTTGTAGATATTCAGCGTAAGCCGGGTTTTGAGCTGCTTGAGCAGCTTGACATCATAATAGGCGCTCATGTCCACGCTGTAGGTGCTGGGCATCTTGGCGTTGTTGGGATAGAGGTTGACCTTGGCCAGCTGGCTCTCATCGAGCGGCGACCAGGTATAGGTGGCACCCGAGTTGTAGTAACCGGTAAGGGTGGTGCCGTATTTCATCGTATTATAGCCGAGGGTCACGTTCAGGGTGTGACGCTGGTCCCAGCTCATCGGGATCAGGCGGCTGATCGGGTCCATGCTGCTGCCGGCGCGGGTGAAGGTGGTCGTCGGGTTGTCGGCGTTGCCGCGGGAGTACTGCAGGGTATAATTGGCGTAGGCCGAAAAACTGCCGGTGACGAAATCGTACTTGACCTCCAGGCCCTTGGCATTGCCATAGTCCTTGTTGCTGTAGAGGCCGTATTCGATCTGGTCGTAGGTGGTGATGACCTTGGCGCTGAGCAGATCATAGATATCACGATAGAAGAGCGAAACCTCCAGACCCATGCCCTTGATCAACTCCTGCCAGAGGCCGATCTCGTACTGGACGGTCCGCTGCGCCTTGATCTGGGGATTGCCCATGGTGGTCGAGTAATCGGTCGGCGAAACCTGCAGGGAGTGGTTATCATAGAGGGCATAGAGCGGCGGCATCTGGAAGAAATGGCCGTAGCTGAAATGAAGCAGCGCGGCGTTGCTGAGCTGATAGGAGAGGCCGAGGCGCGGGCTGATCTGCACCTTGGCATCCGCCTTGGGGTAGAAGGTCTTGCGGTTCAGGCTGTCGGCGAAGACCAGTTGGTTGCCCGGATTGCGCAGATCCGAGGGATAGACCGTATTCGGATCGAAATAGTCGTAGCGCAAGCCGAAATTGATCACCATTTCGTCGTACTCGATCTTGTCCTGGATGTACGCCGAAAGTTCTTTCGGCTTGACCTTGTAGATGTCGGAATAGACCGAGGAATCGGAGTAAACGACCGGCTCGTAGAGTTCATTTTCCAGGTCCGTGCCGTAATACTTGTTGCGGATCGTGCGCGACTGTTGATCGAGATCATGCAGGGTATAGAGCACGCCGCTCTTGAGGCTGTGGTTCTTGGTGGCCTGCCAGGTCACATCCAGTTTGGCGTTGGTATCTTTCAGCCAGCGCAAGGAGTGGCTCTTGTCCTGGCCGCCGGTATAGAAACCGGGGCCGTCATTGGTCAGGTATTTATCGTGGAGGTAACGCGAGTCGGTAGGATTGCGATAGACATAGTAGCCGTTGAAATTGTCCAGATAAGAGAGTTTGGCCTCGTAGAAGAATTTTTTGCTGATCATGTGGTTCAATTCGAACGAGAAAAGGTCCGAGGTGCGGTACGTGGTGCCGCGGCCGTCCGGATTATACTTCCAGGTATGCGAGTAGCCGTGCCATTCGTCGTCGTTGCGGGTGTAGAGCAGCGACATGCGGACGTTTTTGATCATATCGAAGGCGAGCTTGCTCATCAGGGATTTGTTGACGCTGCGATTCATCGGCACGTAGGCGCTGTCGCCGGTGTGTTCCGAATACCACATCATCGGATCGATGGGGATAAAGTTGCTCAGATCCCAGGGATTGAAGCGGCGCACGCCGTTGAGGTGGTTTTTGTTGTCCTGGTAGCGGCCGTTGACGAAGAAGGTCGGGCCGGATTTCCATCCCGGCAGGACCGGGCCACTGAGCTGGAACTTGAAATCCTGGTTGCGCAGGACATCGTCGTCCTTGAGGCCGAGGAAAATGGATTTGTGCGTCGTATAATAGTTGCCGAGATCTTCGGAGATCGAGCCGCTGTAGCGTTGACCGCCCGACTTGGTGACCGCGTTGACGATGCCGCTCATGGCGCGGCCGTACTCGGCGTTGAAGGTTCCGGTGATGACCTCGAGATCCTGGATCGCTTCGGTTTCCAGTTCGACGTTGCGGCCGCTGCCGCCGAAGGACTCGGTGACCTGCATGCCGTCGACCAGATAGGTGACCTCATTGCTGCGACCGCCGCGGAAATGGCCGTTGACGACGCCGGCTTGCATCGAGATGACGGCGCCCATATTCTCGACCGGCAGGGCGTCGATCTGCTGGGAGGAGACGTTGCGCACGGTGCTGGTCTGATCTTTTTTCATCGCGACCTTTTCGGCCTGGACGATGACGACTTCGCCCTCGAGCACCGTCTCTTTCATGCGGATCTTGCTCTCGGTGGTGCGGTTAACCGAGACCTGGACATTTTGCATGCGCACGGTCTCAAAGCCCATCATCTGGGCACGCAGGGTGTAGGTGCCCGGGGCCACATTGAGGATGAAGAAATCACCGTTGAGGTCGGCCACAGCGCCGGAGCTGGTGCCTTCAACGATGATATTCGCTCCCGGCAGAGGCTGTCCGCTTTTGGCGTCCAGCACCTTACCGGAGATCTTGCCCGTCGTCTGGGCCAGGAGGAGTCCGGGCACCAGAAGCAAAAGCAGGAGCCAACCGAGGTTCCGTTTCATCTTTCGCATACCTCTTTCCTTTTGTTATGCAGCTGGTTAGTATGGAATGCACGCGGCGATGCAAGCGAACATCGAGACTTGGAATAGCCGGCAGCGTTCCGTTTTTTTACGAACACTCTGCGTCCTCCCTCCGCTGTACACGGAGGGAGGGCGCACAGGGTCCAGATGCAGCGGCAAGCGCGGCCAGGCCCGGCGGGATCGATGTCAAAACGAAAGCCGCCGCGGTGCGTTGGCGCCGCGGCGGCTGCGGAGTGCTTATTTCATCAGAATCATCTTGTGCATGGAGCTGAAGGTTCCAGCCTGCAGGCGGTAGAAATAGACGCCCGAGGTCAGAGCCGCACCATCAAAATCGACGGTGTGGACACCGGCGGTCTGGCTGGTGTTGACGAGAGTGGCCACCTTCTGACCGATCATATTGAAGACCTCGATCGTCACCTTCTCCGCCTTCGGCAGGGTGTAAGCGATCGTGGTAGTCGGGTTGAAGGGGTTGGGATAGTTCTGCGACAGGTTGTAGGACTCGACCGTGTTCACATCCTTGGTCTCCACGCCCACTACCTCTTCCTGATCGCCGATCCAGGTGAAAGACCAGTACTGCGGGCTGGTCCAGGCATTGTCGGCATTGAGGTTGGAGTAGGAGAGGACGCCGGCGCGGACATTGGCCACATCCGAATCGTGGAACATGATCTCGATCGGAATGCGCATGCCGTTGACCGGATGGAAACGGGTATCACCGACCGCGCCGTGCGTGACCAGCGAATCGAGCGGGATCTTGAATTCGGAAGCATAATCAGCCGCACCAAAATTGACAAAGGCATAATTGGTCGGCGTATTGTTGGGGAAAAGGGCAAAATCGCCGCCGGCGCCATTGCCCCACATAAAGCCGGTGGTCAGGCAATAAAAGCTGTAGTCGGGTTCAGCGCCACGTTTGAAGACGGTGTGGACCGAAGTCTGGTTATAAAGGCCGATGTAAAGCTCGATGCCATCATCCTCATACCAGTTGCCGCCTTCAACAAAGCTGTAGACATCATCAACGGCATCGGCAGCGACATAGAGGGCATCATCATCGATCGCCATGTAGACGGTAACGGTCAGATCGTCATCACTGGAGAACTCGCCGTAGGCGATGTTCGAGGTCGAAGGCTTCAGGATGAAGGGCTTGATCCCCGAGGCGATCCACTCGCTCATATCGCCATCGGCGACGAAGTTGGTCGGGGGATTCAAGGAGATGGTCGGGATACCCTTGGCGACATTGGAGATGGCGCCGCTGAGACCGGCCGGGCCTTCATTGCTCGAGGCATCCTTGCAGACCACAGCGTAGTAGGTATCCTTGGTTTTGTCATTCAGAGCGGCGTAAATGTAGTGCGCAAAGGTCTGGGTGCCTTCCGCGACCTTGGCAGCGATCAGGAAAACGCCGGGGGCGGTGACATCGGTGATGGGCTTGGAGCTGGCGTAGACATTGTAGACTTCCGCCTCTTCGCCCGGCACATCTTCCCAGATCACCAGGTTGTAACCATCCTGCGGAACAGCGGAGACGCCGGCCGGGGCATTCGGGGCGACCACATCGATCACCGGAGTGCCGGTCCAGATGTTGGAGAACCAGACCTGCTTGCCGGCGATGGCCGAACCTTCGGCCATGATACCGAGCACGGAGGCCGCTTCAGGCTTGAAACCGGAGGTGCCGTCCGCATACACGAACTCGCTAAGCTTCAAGGCATAGCGGTGCCACAGGCCATCGGTGATCGGGGTGAAGACCGAGCCGACCTTGGCGGTGCCGTCTTCGAACTGGAAGCGGATGGGCCCGACCCCTTCATCGGTCTTGCAATAGAAGGAGAGGGAATCCGAATCCCAGACGGTGGAGAGGTCGACCGTCGGGGAGAGGTTCCAGCCAATGCCGGACCAGCCGTTGCTCCACTCATTGCCCTGGGTCCATTTGATAGCGTTGGTTTTGGCGACCACGCCGGCGCCCTCTTCATAGATGCAGGAGGACTGACCCCAGGTCCAGGGTCCCGCCATGAAACCGGCAGCTTCGCGGCCGTTGAAAAAGACCACCGGCTTTTTGGCCATATGGATCAGGCTCAGATCATCGAGATAGAACGAACCGGTCGAAAAGTCGCCTTCACCGGCGCCGCTGATCGAGATCTCAAAGCCGTAGCCCTTGATCTTGTTGACATCCAGCTTGTCATTTCCGGAGATGCCGGCCCAACCGGTGCGGTTGAAGGCGCCGCCGTTCCACTCATCCATCAAATCCTCGCCGCGGCCATCGAGCAGCGGCAGCTTGAACCAGGTCCAACCCGGGTCGTTGTCGAGAACATACTCAAAGCTGTAGTAGAACTCTGTTTGGCCGGCGCTGTAGGTGGCGTTGCCACTGGCCGCATCGCTGACTTCGTAGAGCTCGAAACGGATATGGGCGCGTCCGGGCAGGGACTGCTTCTGCTTGATGTTGTACCAGAAACCGACGGAATCATACTTGGACCAGTCCCAAACCGCATTGGAGTCCGGTTCGAAATGCTCGAT
>Ga0116170_10000854_pt1 | contig 31971 bp, 35 predicted proteins | sample AD_JPNHW1_MetaG_FD_89797 | JGI IMG/M metagenome (GOLD analysis project Ga0116170, IMG submission 89797) | Active sludge microbial communities of municipal wastewater-treating anaerobic digesters from Japan - AD_JPNHW1_MetaG | ecosystem: Engineered > Bioreactor > Anaerobic > Digestate | place... | reverse complement strand
TCCTGCGTCCCTGCCCATTTCTGCGCCTCGGTAATTGCCTGCGTGGGGGGCAATTTCCCGGTCATGGGGGATCGCCTCCGGTTGTGCCGGGGAGCGGTGTTTCCTGTTCACGGTTCCCCCGGGTGCGCGTTTGTTCGCAATTCTGTACTTCTGCCGGTTTTGATCCGCTCCTTACGGTCCGGCAGGTGATCTGTGCGGGATGGTAAATGCAGATGAGTTTTGCTGTTCTTGCTCCTGCTGCATTACGGTTCCGTACTGTTACTGTTTTCTTGCTCATTTTTTCACTTCCTGCCGACGGCTGGTATGCACGGTGTTTTTGTACAGAGCATCCGCTCTTCTGGAGTGAATGTCTCAAAGGAGCAGGCCTTTGCCTGGACCGCCCGTTGTATACCGGACCGTGTGGAATATACCTGTTGGCAGTATTATTATATCGGGTTTTATTATGAATAGAAAACCGGGCCAATCTGGCGGAGCATTGCGGACATTTTAAAAATCCTGGTTAAATTAGCCGGTATTTTTCAGGAACAAAAATGTACCCTGCTGCCCGGACCCTCCGGTAAAACGGTATATGGTACCCGTCGTGAACCTCCAATTTTCCTGTATTTTACGCCGGAAGAAAATAACGACCGCCAGGTGCCCCGGCTATGCGATTTTCCAGGATCATCGGACTGAACTATGCCTGAAAAAACCACCCCCTGTAACGACCGGCAGGTGACCCGGATCATGGGGGTATATCTGACTGTTTTTTGAATTTGGGTAAGAATTATGGGCTTTTTCCAATGCGATAATTTTTCGGGGTGGATTTTTCCCACACCGGTACCGGTGTACCGGAAACGGGGGCATTAAAGAGCTGTTTTCCCCCGGGGAAGATACGGTGTCTGGAAAAAGTGCACCTTGACAGACCCGGGAGACTGGTTTGCGGTATTGATGAGAATATACTCCCCCCCCCTTGTCCCCAAACCTGCGGACAGATGAAACTTTAATTCATCATTATCGCATACCATTATAGAATCACAGGAACTCTCATCATTATGTCTTCCAACCATCCCGCCATCCGCGTCAGCCACTTAAGCAAGCAATACAAACTGGGCGGACCGCAGGAACCGTATAATACGCTCCGCGATGCGATTGTCAATTCCCTTAAGGCACCGATGAAGGCGTTCCACAAGGCCCCGCCCGTAGAAGGGTTCTGGGCGTTAAAAGATGTGTCGTTTGAAGTGGAACCGGGCGAGGTTGTGGGGATCATCGGGCGAAACGGTGCCGGGAAATCGACGCTGCTGAAGATTTTATCCCGGATTACTTCTCCCACGGAAGGAACGGTCGAACTTCGCGGGCGGGTCGGTTCCCTACTGGAAGTAGGTACCGGGTTTCATCCGGAATTAACCGGTCGGGAAAATATTTATTTATCCGGTTCAATCCTCGGGATGAAGCGGCGGGAGATCGATGATAAGTTAGATGAAATCGTAAAATTTTCTGAGATTGAGAAATTTCTTGATACCCCGGTAAAACGGTATTCAAGCGGGATGTATGTCCGGCTTGGCTTTGCAGTGGCGGCGCATCTGGAGCCGGAGATACTCATTGTTGACGAGGTGCTGGCTGTCGGAGATGCCCATTTCCAGAAAAAATGTTTGGGGAAAATGTCGGCGGTGTCACAAGAGGGAAGGACGGTGATTTTTGTAAGTCATGATATGCGTGCAATACGAGATTTATGTCACAAAACAATTGTTCTTCAAAATGGTAATTTAATATTATATGATTCAACTAATATCGCAATTGATTATTATTTGCAACAAGCAATGAATGGGTTGGTCACAAAAATTGCGTTCACATCACAAAAACAGAAACCCATTCAACTATTAGAAACGCAAATTACGGATAATTCTGGGAATTCGAAGGAAACATATGATATATCAGATCAACTTTCATTGCGTCTAAAATATCGTGTAAATAACAATTTCCGGGGGATGAATATTATGATTTGGGTAAAACGTAATGGAACAGATTTATTCTGTTCTTATGATATCGATTCGTTACCCAAGTTATTAGAAAGTAGAACAATTGGTGATTATGATTTCGTCGTTGAATTTCCATCCCACTTACTTAAAGCGGGTCGTTATTCAATAACATTAGGAACCGGTATGATGGGACATGAAGCATATGAATATTATTCTGATATCATCGTATTCGATATAAAAGAATTAAGCAAAAGTTGTATCAGAAATGGATATGCGGAAGAGAATCCAGGCGCAATTATTGTTCCGTTAATTTGGAAATCGATAAAAGTACCTGAAAATTAGGATTGCAATTGGTGGTTTTTCAAATGAAATCAACAACAGACACGTTAAAATGTTATCTCTGTGGCAATTCACACTGTTCGTTAATCCATGACAAAATAAGATATAATCTTGCTCCACGCCCTTATCGATGCGATAAATGTGGATTTGTTTTTTTATATCCTCGAATGACTCCCGATGAAGAACGGGAATTTTACGATAACAAATACCGGTCAAACTACGAGAATCAGAAACCAGAAGATCTCTGGAAGGAAAGTGTCCCGGAAGCCCGAAAACGAGTGGCCCGGTTCCAGAATCTCTTTACTAAAAATACTCGTATCATGGAGATTGGCTGTGCATCTGGCTTTTTCATTTATGAAGTACGGCCTCAAGTAAAATCCGTTACCGGTGTTGAACTGACAAAGGCATATGTGCAATATGCCATCAGTAAAGGACTTGATGTTCGGGAATCCCTCGATGAAATTTCCGCTGAATCTTGTGACCTGATCTTCATGTTCCATGTTCTTGAGCATATCCATGATCCAATAGAGTTCCTCAAAGATGTGAAAAAGAAGTTATCGCCCGGTGGAAAACTTATCATCGAAGTACCCAATGTCAATGATATCCTCGTCTCGACCTATAAAATTGACAAACATCTTGATTTTTATTGGGAGATTGCACACAACTATTATTTTTCCAAAGAGACGCTGGGAAGAGTGTTGGAAAAGGCGGGATACCAATATGAAATGTATCCATTACAAAGATATGATTTGTCAAATCATATGTATTGGATGTTAACAGGAAAACCGGGGGGTCAAAGTTTTTTTAATACTATATTCCCTCAATCCCTGCTTGATGAATACGAAAAAACCCTCAAAGAAAAATATCTCTGTGATACGATCTACGCAATAGCAAAAAAATAGGTGTTACCCAGTGAGATCCAAAATCCCTCTATCTCTATACGACCAAGATACACTGAAAGATATAGCCCGGAAAGTACGCAGGGATATCATCCTGATGACCGCTGAAGCTAATGGCGGACATTACATGAGCTCGTTTTCCTGTGTAGAGATCCTAGTCTCCCTGTTTTTTGGCGAGTTCCACGGAGATGTAAATAATCCGGAAAATCCTGACCGGGATCGTTTTGTCATGTCAAAAGGCCATGCTGCACCAGCCCTGTATGCAGTTATGGCAGGATGTGGATATTTTCCGGTTGAAGAACTTAAAACCCTGCGGCAATGTGGATCCCGACTCCAGGGTCACCCGGTCAAGCACCGTTTACCGGGTCTCGACACGTCTTCAGGTTCACTTGGGCAAGGAATCTCAACTGCAGTTGGTATCGCTCTTTCGGGAAAGATGGACAAGCGGAAATTCCGGGTTTTTGTCGTTCTCGGCGATGGGGAGTGCCAAGAGGGGATCGTATGGGAAGCTGCAATGTCAGCTGCCCATTTCAAACTCGATAACCTTATCGCGATCATCGACAAGAATAACCTCCAGATCAGTGGGCCAACAGACAAAGTGATGAGTCTTGGCGACCTGCAAGCCAAATGGGAAGCATTCGGCTGGGCTGTATTTAACGTGAAGGGCCATGATATAGCAGACCTGCAGGCAACTTTTGAAAAGATCAAATCGGTGAAAAACAAACCCATTGCCCTGATTGCTGAAACGATCAAAGGATGTGGGGTTCCTTTCATCGAGAACAACCTGCATTACCATACCGCACCACTGAACGATGAAGAACTGAAAACAGCACTTGAATTCCTGGCCTGAGGACGAATAACTATGTACAACTTTTCACAGTGCAGCCACACCCGGGATGCATACGGTCAGGCACTTGTAGAGCTGGGAGAGGAGATGCCAAACCTGATAGTGCTTGATTCTGATCTCTCTGGTTCAACCAAGACTGCAAAATTTGCAAAGAAATTCCCCGACCGATTCCTTGACATCGGTATTGCCGAGCAGAATCTCATCGATATCGCAGCAGGGCTTTCACTTTCGGGTAAGATCCCGTTTGTGAGCACCTTTGCTATCTTTGGTTGCGGCAGAGCTTGGGAACAGATACGCAACACACTGGCCCTTGACAATCTCACTGTCAACCTTGTTATGACCCATGCGGGATTGAGTCTTGGCGGGGATGGAGCAACCCACCAGAGCTTGGAAGATATAGCAATAATGCGAGTAATTCCCAATATGCGGGTGATCGTACCGGCAGATTCTGTTGAGACGCGGGAAGTGATACGATATGCCGCTGAGACCAAAGGTCCCAAGTATATCCGCATCTCCCGACGCCGGTCCATGGATATTTTCCAGAAAGAAGAGTACCATTTCAATCCCGCTCAGTATCCGGTCATTGAAGACGGATCCGATGTAACGATCTTTTCCAATGGATGTATGTTACGTGAATCGCTCAAGGCAACCCAGGAATTAAAAAAACAGGGAATCTCTGCCAAGGTGATTAACCTTCACACGATAAAACCGCTGGCCAACGAAATAATAATTTCTGAGGCAAAGAAGACCGGTGCTATCGTTACTGTGGAGGAGCACAATGTCATCGGGGGTATCGGCAGCGCGGTTGCCGAAGTGCTCTCCCAGAATCATCCGGTGCCCATGAGGATCATTGGGGTCAATGACCGGTTCGGCGGGTCTGGTCATGTCGAGGAACTGTATCGGGAACTGGATCTGACACCGGAACATATCATCCGTGCAGTCCACGAAGTTATGAAAAGGAGGTGAACGATGAAGATCTTTCTTGATACTGCAAACATTAAGGAAATTTCACAGTATGCATATATCATAGATGGAGTCACGACAAATCCTACACTGATGGCACAGGAAAAGACCGGCTACCAGATACGCGATCATATCACAGAAATTGCAAAGATAATTCATGGCCCCATCAGTGTCGAAGCGATGAGCCAGACTGCGACGGAAATTGTAATCGAGGCGGAGGAACTTGCCGCTATCTCGCCAAATGTTGTCGTCAAGATACCCATGAATGAAGCCGGGCTCCAGGCAGCAAAGATACTCAGTGACAGAGGAGTGAAAACAAACATCACCCTGATCTTCTCCGCAAACCAGGCCTACCTTGCTGCAAAAGTCGGGGCCACCTACGCCAGCATATTTGTCGGACGGCTCGATGATATAGGTCATGATGGAATGCAGGTAGTCAGTGATTCAATGGAGATATTCCGCCAACATAAACTTGAGACGGAACTGATCACCGCTAGTGTGCGCCACCCGCTCCATGTTATCAATGCAGCCAAAGCCGGATCCCACGTCATTACGATTCCCCCCAAAGTCCTCTCCCTTATGTTCAGACACAACCTGACTGACGTTGGCCTGAAGAAATTCGCTGATGACTGGGCCCAGTTATCAAAGAAACAAGGGACAGGGATTTAATGACACTTGATATTGACAACTACATCCGCCAGCATCAGGAGGTTGTCCAGAAAATTTCTGAAGATAAGGACCTGAAAAATAGGATTGTGGAGATATCGGCACTTCTGGTGCACGCTTACCGGAACAACAAGCGCCTGTATATATTTGGGTGCGGGGGATCTGCTGCCGATGCCCAGCATATCGCCGCCGAGTTCATCAACAAGATAAATTTTCCCCGGCAGAGCCTGCCAGCTATTGCTCTCACCACAGACACATCAATCCTGACTGCGATCGGAAATGACGATGCCTTTTCCAACATATTCAAACGACAGGTAGAGGGACTTGTCACACAAGGGGATATTGTAATTGGGATCAGCACAAGCGGGACCTCGGAATCCATTATCCGGGGCCTGAAAGCAGCCAAGGCAAAGAACGCCATTACCCTGTTTTTCACCGGCGAGAAAGTAAAGGGCATTCCGGGTATCACCGATTATACCATCAATGTTCCTTCACCAAAAACACCGTTCATCCAAGAAGCGCATATTATGATTGCCCATATGGTCTGCACTTTTGTGGAGAGTGAACTCTTCGATGAGTGAAGTCGAACAGATGATCAAAAAGATCAGCCTCTTTGCTCTTGATTTCGATGGTGTATTTACAGATAACCGGGTTTTCATTGATGAAAACGGCAAGGAAACTGTGATATGTGACCGGAGTGACAGTCTTGGTCTCAAGATGCTCCGGGAAAAAAGGCCGGATGTCACCGTAATTGTGATCTCCAAAGAGACCAGCAAGGTTGTCAGGGCGCGATGCGATAAACTGAAGATAACCTGTTATACCGGGATCGATGACAAACTCACCACATTCCAGAAGATCATCGCTGATATGAAGTTGGAGCCGACACAGGTAGCGTATATGGGCAACGATGTCAACGATCTTGAATGTATGACCTATGCAGGTATCGGAGTTGCAGTAGCTGATTCCGACCCAAAAGTCCTTGTAATTGCTGATTACATCACACGAAAAAACGGGGGACGTGGTGCCATCCGTGAATTCATTGATATTGTTTTAAGTCAATAATATTTTTAGCGAACCTGCTATACACAAAAAAAGGAGTTATTATGAAAACATTCGTTATTGCAGAAATCGGGATTAACCATAACGGGGATATCGCGATCGCAAAAAAACTTATTGATATTGCAAAGAATGCGGGTTGCAATGCCGTTAAGTTCCAGAAGAGAACTCTTGATGTTGTATACACCAAAGAACTTCTTGACTCGCCTCGGGAGAGCCCGTGGGGCAAGACCCAGCGTGACCAGAAGGGCGGACTAGAATTCGGAAAAAAGGAATACGATATCATCGATGCGTACTGTAAGGAGAAAAAAATCGAATGGTTTGCATCAGCATGGGATGTGGAAAGCCAGAAGTTCCTCCAGCAGTTCAATGCGAAATTCAATAAAGTCGCGTCGGCGATGCTGACTCATCTCCCCCTTCTTGAAATTATTGCAAAGGAGAAAAAGCATACATTCATCTCAACCGGTATGAGCTCCTTTGCCGACATCGATCGTGCTGTGGAAATTTTCCGGAAAAACCGGTGTCCCTTCTCGCTGCTGCACTGCGTATCCACCTATCCAAGTGAGGATAATGAGTGCAACCTTCTCGTGATGAATGAACTCCGTAACCGGTATAAGTGTGAAGTGGGATACAGCGGGCATGAAAGAGGTATCCTGCCATCAGTGCTGGCAGCGGCACTGGGTGCCACAATCATTGAACGGCATATCACCCTTGATAAGAAGATGTACGGGAGCGACCAGGCCGCCTCGATCGATGAGCCCGAACTCCAGCTGATGATGCAGCAGATCCGAGCGGTACCGGGAATTCTCGGAGATGGAATGAAAACCGTATCGGAAAAAGAGAAAGGAATCGCAAAAAAGCTCCGGTATTTCGAATAACCGCTGCATACCAGAATAACCTCATACCATTTATCCCGGAATCATAGTATGGCAGACAATTCCCCGGAGAAACAGGCAATTCTCAAGGATTCACGATACCTTGAGGTCACCTACTCCGCTGAACGTGCACCGTTAGGGAACTACCCCTCTCTGCTTGCCAGGCATCTGATGGAAACCGCGTACAGGAAGACCGGTAAGCTTCTTGATATTGGCTCGGGCAGGGGGGATTTTCTGGATGCTTTTTCCCAGCTGGGATTCAAGGTATCCGGAGTCGACATCTCACCGCTTTCAGCAGTGGGGGCTGGCACCAATACGATAAAAACCTGCAATTTCGAATGCGAGCCGCTGCCGTTTCCTGACAATGAATTTGATTTTGTCTTCAGCAAATCGGTCATCGAACATCTACATAGCCCGCATTATCTTGTGTCGGGGGCATTTCAGGTGCTGAAACCCGGAGGAGTGGCTGTGATCATGACCCCCAGCTGGGCACATACGTACTGGGGGCCGTTTTACATCGACCACACGCATGTCACACCCTACACGATCCCATCGCTGGCTGATGTGCTCCAGATCGCGGGTTTCGAAAATATCTCTTCACGATACTTTTACCAGTTACCCATAGTCTGGAAACACCCGTCCCTGATACCCCTGGTACGGCTTTTTTCCGTACTGCCACTCTCATATCGCCCATACGAAAACGCAAACTGGCCGAATTCCTTCAACAAACTGATACGGTTCTCAAAGGAAGTCATGCTCCTAGCAGTATGCCAGAAACCGGTCAGATAACCAGATCTCTTAAAAACAACATTATTCCGATCCAAGCACGTACAACTTACTAATCCCAACCGGTTTTCAAGTGAGGTTTTCCATGAAATCGAGATTAACGTATGCAGTCATTCCGGCCCGGGGAGGCTCCAAAGGTGTGCCCCGGAAAAATATCAAGATCCTCAAGGGTTTTCCTTTGATTGCTTATTCCATCGCTGCTGCAAAATTGTCGAAGAAGACCGATCGCGTCATCGTTTCAACCGAATCTCCTGAAATTGCAGAGATTGCAAAGAAGTTTGGTGCAGAAGTCCCCTTCCTGCGGCCTGAAGAATATGCGCATGACCGGTCACCGGACATCGATTTTGTCCGGCATGCAATCGACTGGTTTGCAAAGAATGAGAGTGATAAGCCGGAACTGTTCGTGCACCTGCGGCCCACAACACCCCTGAGGGATCCTGTACTTATTGACAAGGCGATCGGTGAAATCTTACGTAACAACGAAGCAACGGCATTGCGATCGGTGCATGAACTGGCAGAACCCCCCCAGAAAATGTTGGGCATCGAACACGGATACCTCACCGGGCTCTTTCCCCATGAAACCCGTCCGGAATACTATAACCTACCCCGTCAGGTTTTCCCAAAGGCATACCACCCGAACGGGTACGTTGATATCATCCGGACCGGTTACGTAACAAAAACCAATACCCTGCATGGGCCACGGATGATCGGGTTTGTCACGCCGTTTACCATAGAGATCGATAACCCAGAGGATTTCAGTCACCTCGAGTACAGCATCGACAAGGATTCACATCCGTTGTACGAATACCTGACTCAAAATTATTAACCAGTACATCCCACACTAACCTACATTCCGGAGAATCATCTATGTCTGGTTTTTCCTTTTCACGAATACCGGTACATGTTCCAAAAATTCAAACAAAGTACCGAAAAATTTCCACGGCACTTCCAGTGCCGGAATCCCTTCAGATCCTTGATGATCTCGACAAGTTCGAATCCCGATCAATGCACGGTCAGATGCCCATTGTCTGGGACCATGCGGAGGATTTCCAGGTCGGAGACAAATACGGGAATACCTGGATTGATTTTACCTCAACAATCTTTGTTGCCAATGTCGGGCACGCGAACTTAAAAATCCGTGAGGCATTAAAAAAGACAATCGACCAGAAACTCCTTCACAGCTACACATACTATACGGAGATCCGGAGGGACTATATCAAAAAGCTCATCGAGTTCACCCCGTCCCAGTTCGAGAAGGCATTTCTGCTTTCCTCCGGCACGGAAGCAACCGAATGTGCCCTCAAGCTGATGCGGTTGCAGGGAAAGGCAAACGGGAAACAAAAACCCGGCATCGTCTCTTTTGAAGAGAGTATGCACGGAAGAACGCTCGGATCACAGATGATGGGTGGTACACCTGCAGCCCGGGAGTGGATCGGATATGAAGATCCAAACATCCACCGCCTTCCGTTTCCCTATCCCTGGAAACTGAATGATGAGAATGGCCGACAGGTCTCCGGTGATGCGTTGTTCTCAGCTCATATCGGACAACTGAAACAGAACGGGATCAACCCGGAAACCGATATCTGTGGATTTATCCTTGAGTCGTATATCGGATGGGGGGCTGTATTCTTCCCGGTCGATTATATCCAGGCGCTCGTCTCTTATGCCCACAAGCACGATATTGTCGTCACCTTTGATGAAATACAGGCAGGGTTCGGCCGGACCGGCACCCTGTTTGCCTACCAGCACTACGGCGTCGAGCCTGACCTCATCTGTTGTGGCAAAGGGATCAGTTCGAGTCTCCCGCTCTCTGCAGTCCTGGGAAGCCGGGAGATCATGGACCTGCCGGATATCGGGTCTATGAGCAGTACCCATTCTGCAAACCCGCTCTGTTGCGCTGCGGGTCTTGCCAACATCGACTTCATCGAATCCCATAACCTTGTTGACGAGTCGAAACGCAAGGGCAAAATCCTGATGGAGGGGTTAAAAGTCATCCGGAAAAAGTTCCCGGACCGGATCTCTGAAGTGCTCGGAAAGGGCCTTGTTGCAGCGATCCTCATCACGGAACCCAAAACCCGGCTCCCGGATCCCCTTACGGCAAGCCTCATCTGTGAAAAGGCGATGCACAAGGGGCTCATTCTCGTCCATACCGGCAGGGAATCGATAAAGATGGGTCCCCCCCTGACAATTCCCGACGAAGCACTTATGGAAGGACTCAAGGTGCTTGAGGAATCCATACAAGAGATTGTAAAACCCTGAGATACGTATGATCAGAACCGTGAGGCATGTAGGGATTGTGGTAAAAAAAATTGATGATGTCCTGCCATTTTACCGGGATCTGCTGGGTCTGAAGCTGGTGAAAAAAGCTCATGAACCCGAAGAGTTTGCAAGCCGTCTTCTTGGGCTTTCGCACTGCAAGCTCATCACGGTCAAACTTGTAGTCGGCGAGGGAGAAACCCTCATCGAATTGCTTGAATTTGTATCACATCCTGGCGATCAAACAGCGTTACCGGAATTGACCCGCCCGGGCATCACCCATATTGCGTTTACCGTCAGGAACCTTGATGAGCTGTATCAGAAACTGACCCTCGCCGGGATTGCGTTTATATCCCCCCCATCGAAATCTCCCGATGGTTTTGCCAAAGTCGCATTCTGCAGGGATCCTGCCGGCAATTATCTTGAACTTGTGGAAGCACTGTCGTGATATACATCCGTGCAGGGAGAGGTAAATTCCCATGACCCGTATCGGTATCATGCAGGGGCGATTGCTGCCCCCAATAAACAATACGATTCAGGCATTTCCGAAAAACGGGTGGCAGGAGGAATTTCCCCTTGCCCGTAAACTTGGGCTGGATTGTATCGAATTCATTTTCGATGGCGATCACTTTGCCAGTCACCCGCTGATGACTTCTGAAGGGCTGCGGGAAATAAAAAGACTGGAACGGGAAAATAACGTTAAGGTTCTTTCGGTCTGTGCTGACTATTTTATGGCACATCCTCTTCACCGGGGGTCAACCGACGAAAGACTGGCACGGGTGAAAATACTGCAGGATCTCATACGGAACTGTGCAAAGCTCGACACAGGTAATATCATTATTCCCTGTGTTGATAATTCACGGCTGCAGAACGGGGCCGAAAGGGAGGATTTCAAATTCAGGTTAAGGGAATGCCTGCCGGTTGCAGAAGAATATGGTATCTGTCTCGCACTGGAGACCGATCTCGGACACGATGCGTTCACCAGCCTGATGAGGGATATCGACCATGAGTTCTTAAAGATTAATTATGACACCGGCAACAGTGCAAGTCTTGGGTATAATCCTACTAGGGAATTCGAGAGTTATGGCAGTTGGATAACGGATGTTCATATCAAAGACCGTGAATATGGGGGAACAACAGTCCCGCTTGGCGAGGGAGATGTGGACTTCCCTCTTGTGTTTTCCCTGTTGCACCGCATGAACTACAAGGGAATTTTTATCCTGCAAACTGCCAGAAAACTACCCGGTGGGGAGCAGGAGACCATCAAAGGATATTTAGATTTCATAGGCAAATATCTCCCGTGACAACTATGATCCCAACCCTTGATCTGACAACAAAGGTAGCTCTTGTCAGTGGATCGAGCCGGGGTATCGGTAAAGGCATCGCATCGCATCTCCTTTCCCGGGGAGCGACAGTATACCTTACCGGACGTTCACAGAATAAACTGGAACAGACATACATTGAATTGCGGGAACGGTTTACGGATCAGGTCTGTAAATTTCAGGGGGACCTGAGTAACACTGCTACTATAGCAGGGCTGTTAAAGACGATCAATAATGAAAACGGCCACATTGATGTTGTCGTCGCCAATATCGGTTCCGGCAGGTCCCGGATGGGATGGGACATTCCGGATAATCTCTGGGAAGAGAGCATGCAGATCAATTTCTTAAGTGCAGTCCGCCTCTCAAGAGAATCCCTCCGCTATATGATGGATGCAAAAAAAGGCGCAATAATTTTCATTGCATCGATTGCCGGTGTTGAGACCATCGCAGCACCGGTCCCCTATGCATGCGCGAAAGCAGCCCTGTTAAGTTACATGAAAAACACTGCTCCGTCTGCAGCCCAACAGGGTGTCCGGATGAATGCGATATCGCCGGGGAATATTTTATTCCCTGGAGGAACATGGGATAAAAAAACCCACGATAATCCGGAACTCACCGAGAAATATATCCAGGAAAATGTTCCTCTTCAGAGATTTGGTACACCTGACGATATCGGATCCCTTGTCTGTTACCTGGCCTCAGATGATGCGTCATTTATTACTGGAGGGAATTTTATTGTTGATGGTGGACAGACAAGGAGTATATAAAAGATTTTTATGACAGATTCACCCCAGTCCCGATTCAGGATCGACAGAGAAGTGGCAGTGATCACCGGAGGTGCCGGACTCCTGGGATACCAGCACGCCCTTGCCATTATGAGTGCCGGTGGTATTCCAGTTCTTCTCGATATTAATGAGAAACAAGCGAAGGAGAAGGCAAAGATATTATCTGATACCTTATCCGGGGAATGTCATGGTTATTACTGCGATATCACGGATAAAAAGAGCGTCCAGGGTATCTGCTCACAACTCACGGACCAGTTCGGAACAGTCAATATTCTCATCAACAATGCAGCAAATGATCCAAAAGTAACACAAACACCGGGTGAGAAGCCCTGGTCACGGTTTGAACAATTTCCCGAGAATGTATGGGATATTGATCTTGCTGTTGCACTGAAAGGATCGTTTCTCTGCAGCCAGGTCTTCGGTTCAGAAATGGCCAGCCGGCGAAGTGGTGTCATCTTAAATATTGCTTCAGATCTTGGTATAATTGCCCCGGATCAGAGAATTTACCAGAACGAAGGGATTGCCGATGATATGCAGCCGGTAAAACCCGTCACTTATTCAGTTGTAAAACACGGGATAATCGGACTGACCCGGTACCTCGCCACCTATTGGGCTGATAAGGGAGTCCGGGTGAACGCACTTTGTCCCGGGGGAATATACAATAGACAGCCCCCGGAATTTGTCCAGAAGCTGACAAATCTCATCCCCATGGGCAGAATGGCTGATGTTGATGAATATCAGTGTGCTGTGATCTTTCTGATTTCGGATGCATCGTCATACATGACAGGATCTGTTCTTACTATTGACGGGGGAAGGACCTGCTGGTAATTTTTTTTACAATTAATATATCTAATAAATAAAAATTAATTATTAATCAGAGATTGGTAGTGTACACCCTACATTTCGCAGGAGTCCCTCACGAAATAATAATTTCTAAAAGAGGGTCCCATAATCTTGAGGATATCCAGAGTTTCATCCTCCAGATTAACAATAAACCGTTTGCTTTGGGAATTCACGGAGAGAATAACTTCCGCCGGTTTCATAAAGATAGTAAAAATCCATTTCATTGTTGGATTCTGGATCGGTTTCTTCACCTGGTTTTTGACCGTCGCCCCGGACACTTTGAGTTTTAAGCGCAGGTACCATTCAGCGGCCGCATAAACAAACAAGCAGAGTACCATGAGCATGGATAAATCTTCGATGCGGCTTTCTTTCTTCCTTCAAAAAGATTTCAGCGACCCGAAAACTCTTGTCCTTGAGAAACCGGAATCCGCGCTCAACGGATTGCTGACCTTTGTAGTATTTCAGGATAGTACCGGCATCAAGATCCACGTCGTTCGTTGCCAGAACAAACCGGCCAAGACAGCGTTTTTCACGTTCCGCTCATAGGTTTTTTCCTGGCGCTGTCGGCCTTTTTCCGAAGAGACCAGCACCCATTTTTGAGGTATCCCTCCATAATCCATCAGGCATTCGTGAAATGCATATCCCGAATCCTGTCCCGGTACCATCGGAATTTCGGCAGCAAGAAGCGATTTTGCCGGCGAAAGTGTCGCAGGTACGTGACTTATTCAGTAGGTATGTCGACCCAGGGTCTGAAGGTTCTTCTCGGTATAAAACGCGCTATCCGCGATATAATACGCCCGGTCCTGCACATTGAGATTCTGTTTTACTTTCAGGATCGTTTCAAGGAGTATTTTCTTATCCGATTCATTGCCGGAATACGGCTGCGTGAACCGGGGTATGCCATGTTGATTGGAAACCATGCTTAGGACAAACTGTTTGAGATCATCCCGGTGATCTTTACTGTGGCCATAGGTTATCCGGATGGTGCGAAAGTCGTCCTCGTCTTCGTCATCATAGTCCCCATAGACGCTGAAACTGGTGGTATCTGCGTGGAGTAAATGGGTGCCGAACTTGAATTTTTTCATTACTTCCATGACGATCTTGTTGAAGAGATCGGTTGAGCCATACTCGTAGATGCGATCCAATGTCCGTAGGAGAACGTCATCGTTGAGATGCTCTGGCGTGACTCCGGAGCCGAATAACTGTTCGGTGGAGAGGTTACTGAAAAACCTTGAAAAAATGTACAGACGTCGTTCGTTGAATCCTAAACCGTTCAGGAGCATTGCCTTGATGATGGCTGAATGCGGTAAAACATGGTTCCGGGTCTTGGATAATGCTTCGTCGATAATCCTGGATATGCCGAGTTCATCGATCATTCCGGCAACAAGTCCTAAATGTCCTATTTGTTTCGACGTGAAATTCTGGGAGGTTAATCCAGAAAAATCGGGCATATTTTGATTATTGCTGTACTAAGATTTATTTCTAAGTATTCGGGTTATTTCCAGGACTCGGAAATCTTCCTGCGAAAGGTCGGTTGAAATCACAAGTACGCGAGATCCCGTTTGAGACAAAAGTATTCGAACGCTACTCCCGAACCGAGAAATCCCAGGTGAATATGATTATCGAATCGTATCTTCATGGAGTATCGATACGTAACGTTGAGACGGTAATCTCGCATATGAGAGTTTATCAGATCTCGGTATCGTACGTGTCGAAGGTTGTTCAGGAACTTGATGCAAAAGTGAATGAGTTTATGGAGAGACCGATTGACACCTACAGTCAATAGGAAAGTTCTCCAGAAATATCACAAGAAGATTATCGAACTATTGAAGGAATGTCTGAGTAATTCCCAACGATTTGAGGTATCCGCTATTCAGTTTGATGAACCTGGACTCTCTTGGGCATCTGACAAAATCAACAGCTCAACCACAGGTAGATAAATTATTAGGCTTTTCACTCAAATTCTGGAAGAAGATCTGAACCACCATTTAAGAGTCAATAAGGAATTCAAACGGCGGAAAAGAAACATCGGGGCATTCCCAAATGATGCTTCCTTGCTTATATTTTCTGGTTCGATCCTCATCGATATTATCGAGGAATGGATTACCGGTAACCGGTATTTATCTGTGAAGAATTAGATAGTATATATGCTGTGGCTGCTGATTTTACTGCAATATAGTGACACTGACCAGAGATTGAATGCCAATTTTTTTTATCAACAATTTTAATAGTGTTTATGATTATTTTTTTTCTAAAATGACATCTGTCAAATGAACACAAGGAAAAACATCTAATAATCCACCTTCAGTAGCATTATAAATATGTATTCCATTATTTTCCAAATATTTTCGCATTAATCTATATTGAATCCACCGATAATACAATCCTGAAAACAGGTCTTCTTTTTGCGAATAATCCCCTTGATGTTTAATTGGAGATTGATCTTGGGAGTAAAAATGCTGATCCCCTTCAATTTGTGAAAGTTCACTCAAATAATCATGATCTACCCCAAGCAAATAAATTTTTGTAAACCCCATATACACTGCTAATTGAATTGCAATATATAATGAGCTTCGAGGAGAGAATGGATGTTCTGCTATGTTCCATATGGATGGGTCATTATAATTGTTTTCATCAATCGGTGTTGAAGAACTGTAATTAATATAATAACATGATTTTGAATTATACTCTGAGAATTGTTTAAAAAAATTCGGGATCGAATATTTATATGGGACATACCCGGCGAATAATATTGTTTTCTCGGTCGAATTTTCTTTGAAAATTTTCATTTCTTTTTGTAGAATATCAAAATCGAAAGGAGGGTGGTGTGGCGCGACAGCATGATATAAAGGATTTACTTCTTTTGCAGAAGGGTGTAAAAAAAAATTGCTAATGCTTATGCAGATTTCATTTTGAAGAGGGAGTAAATTCTGTTTCTTCAAAGAGGGACCCGTCGCTAAAATAAAACAACGTTGGCCTTTGTGAATATCCATGAATTTTTCATTCTCTAAAAATGTTTTTCTTAACTCTGGAGACAGATCTTGATTTGCTTTATACAATCTATAAATCTGTTCTAGGAATGCATGAATTCCGGGAGGTACCGTCCAATATGCAATTTTTTTAAGAGATATTTTATATTTTTTTATCATTTATTCACCAAAACGTCAGTTCCCTTTTCATTTTTATTAATCTTTGATTCGAGGAAGTTTCTTTCAACAAGAACCTCTTAGATTAATCCATAAAAGAATGTGATATTTTGCCGTATATTTATTTTTCTTCATCGCTGACTTTTTTATTAGTTGTAGAGTGCCACAATTAATGTCCATTTTGTTGACAGAGTTTTGTCCGCTTTTAATAATTTTGCGGTCTTTGTTGAAATTGATTTTGTTCATGTAGACTGAAGCCGGAGTCATCCATCCCAAGGATCTCTTGCTTTCTCCAGTTGTTGTATTGCTTGTCGAAGTTCCAGAGTTCTCTCTTGAAATGGCTGAGTGGACTGAACTCCTTGAGGGCGATGAGTTCCTGGTAGAATGTCTTGTGATAGCGTTCGATCTTCCCGCGACCTCTCAGGTTGTGAGGCCTGCCGAAGATCAGTTTGATACCCTAGTTCTGTGCTTCAGCTTTAAAGATTTTGAAGACGAATTGTTTCCCATTATCGAGATAAATCTCACGCGGGATTCGTCCTGCACGGAGTGCCCAGCGGAGAGCATTGACTGCTGATGAAGCATCCTTGTGAAGGCAGACCTTGCACTTCACCCGATACCGGGAGCAGTCATCAGTAAAACCGGTGACATAGACTTTGCCAACACCCCGTATGCGGAACTGAAAAGTATATCCCTGCCACATGCTGTCAACATGACGACGTTGGAATCGTTTGCCGGCTTGCTGAAGTTTTGCTTTAACACGAATGAGAAGTCCATGTTTCTTGAGGATACGATGAACGGTCCTCCAGGAACATGGCAGATTAAACTGGTGCTTAATACGACGTGCGCCCCATGCTGGATATTTCTCTTTGAGTCGTATAATTCGTTGTTCTAACGACCGGGATATTGCCCAGGGAGACCGTTTCGGCCCGGTCTTTTTTGACCGTAAGCCATTCTCCTGATCATGACTATGGGCTTTCGCCTATCGTCTCACCGTCCTTTCGGAGATATTATAAGTCTCTCCGATTTCCTTTGCACTTCGTATCCCTTCTTCATAAAATACGATTGCTTTGGACCTTATTTCCATTGTCGCTTTCACCCGCAAGCACCAAATTGGTGCTCTTGAAAGCGGACATAAATTATGTCACTATTGGCATGAAAATCAAGAAAACTATGAGATACAGGAGATCAACACCCCCTAATATCAGGATCAGGATCTTTCAACACCACTGCTGCACGATTCAGGATCTTGAGGATTTCATCAAGAGTAACAATGGTTGGAATTCGAATTTTAACGGTTTTTGATGAGGGAACGCCATCTCCAGTCTCGTCGTTAAAGAATTCATTATGAGTGATCAAATGCCAGACAATGGTGACAATCTTTCTTGCCAATGCCACGATGGTTTTTCCTGCCCCGATCATGGGTTTTTTCCGGTCATAGAATTTCTGAAAAACCGTATTTCGCTTTCTCGAAGCAGCATGCGCGATTTGAACGAGAATCCATCTGGCATGATCCGATCCCCGTTTTGTGATAGATCCAGTCCTCAGTTTGTCAGCCGATTGATAGACATTGGGAACCAGTCCCAGCCAGCTTGCAAGTTTATCTCCCGTGGGAAAATCTGAGAAATTACCGATCTCTGCCAGCAAAGTTACAGCAGCGATATTCCCTACCCCGGGAACAGATTTGAGAATCTTCATCTCCTGCTTAAACCCCTCATTGGCGTAATGAAAAATACATTCCGTCAGATTACCAATTTCGTCATCCAGGCACTTCAGGAGATTCAGGCAGTATTTGAGACGCAAAATTGCTTCCGGAGATATCGTCGTTTGGAGTATTTCATTGAGTTGAGCAGTCTTTTTTCGAATATTGAAAGGAAGTTTTTTAATAATTTCGTCCATCGGTGATCCGTTGGTAATTCCTTGAAGGATCCGCAATCCACTCTTTCCAAAAAGATCGGTTAGTACTGATGAGAGTCGAAATAATTCCGAATCCAGAATGGGATGGATCTCATTTTTGATATCTGTTTTTTTCTGAACCAGTTTGTGTCGAAGCCGGGACAAGGATCGAAATTCAGGATGATTCCGATCAAATATCCTTGAAGGCCGGATCATTCCTTTCAGAGCCAATTGGGCTATGATCTCTGAATCTACTTTGTCGGTCTTTTTATGAGAAAACATCTTGATGTCACGGGCATTTCCGACAATTACGTTTACCTGTCCTTCCATCATGGTACATATCAGTACCCCGAAATCACTCGTTGATTCACACGCTACTACTTCGCATTTGTGCTCAATCGTCCATTCCTTGAGATTAAAAAGTCCAGATTCTGTACGTTCAAATCTTCGCTGCTCTTTGAAGCCGGTATCTGTTAACAGCGTCGCAATTATGAATTTCTTGTGCAGATCCGGACCTGCGGATACATGAATTTGTTCTGTCATATCTGATCTCGAACGGTGGGCAAATCAATTGCCTACCTGGCCAATTTGGCATTCGCGATCAAGTCGCAGTACGGTCTACGATGGCAATTTCTCGGTTAGTTTTAGGAACAGGATCGGATCCTATGTAGTGATCAGCCTGCTCTGCCCATGATTCAAAAAGTGTCTATCCTACTTGTTGATTTTCATGTGTAAGGCCTGTGACCGCAGGTCTCATAGGTGTTTGAGGACAGAAATACTGGCACGCTACAATTAGTATCATTTCTTGGGTATGAATCCACGGAGAATATAGTTATATAATGATCAATAACAAATTAAGACTGTGGGCAAAATAGTAAATTTTGATCAGTTACTGGTACCGATAATAAAACTGGTAGCTCCATTATTTTTTAATAAAAAATATTTATGTGGACGACATTTCGATAAAAGTACGATTGGATGGACTTGGGTATTGAGAGGGATAATCTGGCAAAAAATATTTGGCTTTAACAGACATGTTCCTTGGCCGGTTTCACCATTTATTGTGATTTCAAATCCTAATAATATTGAATTCGATGTTGATAATCTTGATAATTTTAATCTGTCTTTTGGCAATTATTTTCAAAATTTTAAAGGCATGATCATTATTGGAAAAGGGACATATATTGCACCAAATGTTGGAATAATTACAGCAAATCATGATCCTAAAAATTTGGAATGCTACTCGACAGTAAAAAATGTGACTATAGGGCAAAATTGTTGGATTGGGATAAATTCCGTACTTCTACCTGGAGTATATTTGGGTGATCGGACGGTTGTTGGTGCTGGAAGTGTAGTTACCAAATCATTCCGCGAAGGAAATTGCATAATTGCAGGAAACCCAGCAAAAATAATAAAAAAAATTGAAACAGGTGGTGATAATAATGTTAAATATTAGTCACTTAGAGATCGATGCATGTTCAATCTGCCAACTTAGATGCGTAGAATGTCCTGCTACAAAAATGGGATATAATTTTAATGTTGGCCGAGGCTATTTAAAGTTCAAAGATTTTAAAAAACTTGTTGATTCGAATCCTCAGATCCGTTCAATTAATTTCGATAATTTTGGTGAACTCTTTTTAAATCCGGAACTTGTATCTTTGATCAAATATGCTTATGAAAAGAAAATTATTTTATCTTGCGCTGCGGGTGTAAATCTAAATACCGTCAAACCTGAAGTTCTCGAAAGTCTGGTAAAATATCGGTTTAATTTTCTCAATTGTTCAATAGATGGCGCAACTCAGGAGACGTACCAGTTGTATCGAGTTGGTGGGAATTTTGAAACAGTCATCAACAATATTAAATTAATTAACCAATATAAAGTTCAATATCATTCAAAATTCCCGAAATTACAATGGCAATTCATTGTTTTTGGCCATAATGAGCATGAACTCCCTCGTGCAAGAGAGATGGCTCGGAATTTGGAGATGGAATTTTATCCAAAACTTAATTGGAATTCTGATTATTCCCCAATAAAAAACAAAGAATTTGTAATATCTGAAACCGGGTGGCCAGCCGTAACACGAGAAGAATATGAAAAGATCACAGGAATTAATTTTGTCAGGTCAACCTGTTTATCGCTTTGGTCCAGTCCTCGGATTAGTTGGGATGGTAAAGTAACGGGATGTTGCTGGAATGTCTGGAGCGAATTTGGGGGAAATGCATTTGACGATGGATTCGTTCACTGCATAAATAGCGAAAAAATCGAGTGTGCAAAAAAAATGTTACTGGGTCATATCAAACCGCGATCTGATATCCCGTGTACATCTTGCGATATTTTTCAGAACTTAAACCAAAAAAAGAATTATTTTACATTAAAAGAGACCTATCGATATAATTCCCGGGTATACAATCTTTTAAGAAAAACACGAAATTTTTTGATTTCAACATATAGAATGTTAAGGAATTAAGGAATTCCAATGACCGTCGAAAAACACATAAAAAAACAATACAATAGATTCTATAATAGTTATTTGAAATTGTTATACCATATGGTAAAATCAGACAGGTAAAACTCAAAAATAATCAGGAGTTGATATTATGATAATCATCATCGATTACGGCATGGGCAATCTCGGTTCATTGGCCAACATGCTCAAAAAAATCCATCTTCCCGCAAAAATATCTTCAGATCTAGAAGACATTGAATCAGCTGAAAAACTAATCCTGCCCGGAGTCGGCTCATTCGATCATGGTATGCAAAAATTACAGGAACTTAATTTAATAGAGATTCTTAATAAAAAAGTGATCAGGGATAAAACCTCCATCTTGGGCATTTGCCTTGGCATGCAGTTGTTCACGAAAACAAGTGAAGAAGGTTCAAAACCGGGATTGGGATGGGTAGATGCAAACACGGTCAAATTCAATGTAGGTAAAGACCCGTCATTCAAAATACCTCACATGGGTTGGGATACCCTGGATATTAAAAAGACGCATTTCCTCATGCAGAATACAGATAGTAATGCTATGTATTATTTTGTTCACTCATTCCATGTTGTATGCAACCGCAGCGATGATGTTTTGTCAACATCACACTATGGATATCATTTTGTATCTTCGCTTGCAAAAGATAATATCACCGGCGTACAATTTCATCCGGAAAAAAGTCATAAATATGGCATGAAGTTATTAGAAAACTTCTGTAATCACGAATAAAAGCATTTTCAAGAGGACTTCAATTTGATCCGTACACGGGTAATTCCCTGCTTACTGTTAAAAGGGCAGGGCCTTGTAAAAACCGTCAACTTTTCCAATCCAAAATATATTGGAGACCCCATAAATGTAGTGAAAATTTTCAACGACAAAGAAGTTCACGAACTGGTTTTTCTTGACATTACTGCATCAACAGAAAATAGAGCCCCCGGACTAGACTATATTTCTGATATCGCAAGTGAATGCTTCATGCCCCTTGGCTATGGCGGAGGCATAAGAACGGTCAAACAGGCAGAAGATATTTTTAGCCGGGGTGTTGAGAAAATCATCATAAATTCATGCGCTGTTGAAAACCCGTCATTCATCCATGAACTTGCCGATCTGTTTGGACGCCAGAGCATTGTTGTTTCTATCGATGTAAAAAAGAATTTTTTTGGTAATTACCAAACATTTACCTACAGCGGTAAAACAAAAACTGCTAGGGATCCGGTTACATGGGCACAAGAAGCAGAACGGTTGGGTGCAGGAGAACTTTTTCTGAACTCCATTGATAGGGACGGGACAATGAAAGGCTACGATATCCCACTGATTAAATCCGTATCTGAATCTGTGTCAATTCCCGTTGTTGCATGCGGGGGAGCCGGAACGGTGGAGGATTTGGCCAGAGCGATCCATGAGGGGGGAGCATCGGCCGTCGCAGCGGGAAGTATGTTTATATATTATGGAAAACATCGGGCGGTATTGATTAATTTCCCTGACGATGAAGAGTTAAAATCAAGCGGGTTACATTAAAATATTAACAACCAGTGGATTCACATGACAGAAAAATATCAGATATGCAGCCGTTGTGTCATGGATACAACGGATCCTGAAATACGGTTTGATGAACACGGGATATGCAATCATTGTCATCAATATGATGAATCAGTTAAGAACTATGTTTTTGATGGTGAAAAGGGAAAAGAAAAATTAAACAATATCGTTAATGAAATCAAAAAATCCGGCATGGGAAAAGAGTATGATTGTATTATCGGGGTCAGCGGTGGCGTTGATAGCTCATATGTTGCATATAAAGTAAAAGAGTTGGGCCTGCGCCCTCTGGCAATTCATCTCGATAACGGCTGGGATTCTGAACTTGCCGTAAAAAATATTGAATTATTTTTGAAAAAACTCGATATCGATCTCTATACGCATGTAATCGACTGGGAAGAGTTTAAAGATCTGCAATTATCTTTTTTATATGCCTCAACTCCGGATTCTGAAATCCCCAGCGATCATGCAATTAATGCGATTTTGCATGAGATCGCGCATGAGAAAAAGATAAAATATATCGTTTATGGGTGCAACATCAGGACCGAATCACATCTCCCCCGATCATGGTCACAAGGTCATCTGGATTGGAAATACATCGCAAGCATTCATAAGAAATATGGGCATCTCCCTCTCACAACATTCCCCCATATGGATTTTTTCACACTGAACCGCTATTTAATGACCCATAAAACAATCAATATTTTGAACTACCTGAGTTATTCCAAGAAAGATGCGATGACACTACTTGAAAACGAGTTGGGATGGAAATATTATGGCGGGAAACATTATGAGTCAATTTATACGCGGTTTTACCAGGGCTATATTCTACCTAAAAAATTTGGATATGATAAAAGGCGGACTCATCTGTCAAGTTTAATCTGTTCCAGTGAAATTACAAGATCCGACGCGATCGATGAATTAAAAAACGAACCGTATCCGCAGGAAATGCAACGCGAAGACAAAGAATATGTCATAAAAAAATTAGGGCTTTCTGATATGGAATTTGATAAAATAATGCATCTTCCAAAACGAAAATTCGAAAACTTCCCATCATATGGAAATTCGACAATATATCAGGGATTGGGGATTTTATTCCGTATGGTAGGTAAAATACTATACTAAGGAAAAAAGAGAACACAAAGTTACGATTTAATGACTTCAAAGAATTGCTCTGCACTCGTGGATATATTATTGGTAACCGGATAGCCTGTATCCAGGACTGTTTCAGGATAGTGGTCCATAATTTTTTTCAAAATTTCAACACAGTTATCGACATTTAATGCCTGATACGTAAAGATGTATTTCCCAATATAGTCCTGAATTACGGAAATGTCATCATTTTTGTTTACCGGAACAAGCGCTAATCCGCCGGCAAAAATTTCTTCCCAGACGGTTCGACCTAACGGAAGATAATCTTCACACCGGATAACGACATCGGTTATTGCATGAATTTTTTCGGGATGAATTAATTCACCCAAATATTTTACATTGGTTTGTTTCTCAAAAAAATGTATATAATATTCACCAGTTTTCCCATGAGGACTACCAATGACTAAAAATATCAGGTTCTTAATCGGGAAGGCTGTTTGAATAACTTTTAAGAAAAAATCAAAGCCTTTTTGCTCTCCGATTAATCCGAATATTGATACTACAAACATTTCAGGAGGTATTCCCAATTCGGATTTAATTGTATTTTTCGAAGATCTTAATTGGCGTGCATTTGTCATATTGAAGGGATTTGAAATTACTGTTGATTTACCACTCTTAGAAAACGGAATATCGGATATCGGATCAATCGCGATAATTTTTGACGCATAACGGTTAATAACAAAAATAGCAATTCTCGAGGTCATTGAAGTATTCGGAACTTCCCGAATATGGATGACAGATTGCATAGATCTCGGGATCACTAATAATAAGGGCCATAATACCAATGAATTTAAATGTATCGTCGTAATTTTCTCCTGTCGGAGAATTTTATTGTAAAATAATAAAAATGACAAAAGGGCAACGCAATCGCTTACAAAATGATAGACACGCGTAAAACCATTCGAAGTTGCACCCTTAAATACCAAACTAAACGGCAATTTGAACTCGTAAAATTTTATTTCCTTTTTTAAGTTGAAATATAAGTCCTTTTTTTTGTCAGTTTTCTGACTGATTTTATTGTGAATAATGAGACATTCTTCAGATTTAAGCAATCCTGTATCGATTAAATTTTGTATGGTTGTTGTCGAACTTATAGCGGCTCCACCAACACCAATAGCGTGTGTTATAAATGCAATTTTCAAAGGATCCACCGTATTTTTTGTTCTTAAATTTTTTTTATTTTCTATGATATAGATAATAGTAACATTTCAATCTATTTCAATGAACAACATCAGTCAAGTCACGCATTTACACAATATACCCACATTAGTGTAGCGGTGAAATATTTCAGAGGTATGTGGGGAATCGATGCAATTTGTCGGGACTCCTTGAGGCATACTTGTGTTTTCTAATGCGCAAAGCAAATTCTGCTTCTTCGAAACAAAAACAATATTTTTCGGGCAAACCCCCTACCATATCCCATACATTAAGTCTGCATAAGATAGCTGCTCCGGGTAAATAATCAACATCGTATGGCTCATTAGCTATATTTTTCAAACCACCGATAGATAAGGTGAACTTATCAATATAGCCCCCACACGCCCATATCTGATCCGGGTGGCTGGCAAAGGGCATACAAGGTCCGCAGGCTCCAACGTTTTCAGTATCAAGTAATTGTCGTAGCAGCTGCACCGCATCAGGCAATACCACAGTGTCATTGTTAAGAAGCAGTACCGAACGATGGGTTACATTGCGTCCCATACGAACGGCCATATTGTTCGCTTCCGCGAATCCAGCCACACCTCCCGTTCTAAAAATGCGTATTTTATTTATAAATTGTTCTGGAATCTCGATTTTTTGTGATGGATCATTATCCGCAATGAGGATATCCAAGAAATCATAAGAAATGATGCTATTGACACAGTCCCATGTAACTTGCTCATCGCCATAATGAAGAATTACACAAAGAGTCTTATTTTGAATCATAATGCTCACATTTAACAAACCAAGATATTTTGATTGTGTACTAAGATTAACTAAGATTTCACGACCCTGCAAAATTATGTGCAGGTAGTATGTATCAACTTAACTGCGTGTAAAAATATTTTTACGTAATGCCGATTTGGGAAATATAGGTGTAGATTGCCACAATTAATGCCTGTTTTGTTGACAGAGTTTTCAACCAGTATTCAAACATAGGGCCGGACTTTCCGGTAACCGTACTGCCCGAAGATACTGAGCACATTTGCCGCACAGCGGAATGGATTCAGCCAAAATGCCTTCCATAGATAGTTCAATCCCTCCCGTCCCTTATTCAGATGAATATAATCCAGTCCTCCCTTGACATAGACATAATTATAGACCGCATTTTTTTCCGCGGCCAGACCCTTGGGGAGGTGAGGATCTGCAAACACTTTTTTTAGGATTCTCTCATAATCATTCACGTATTTGTGCATCAGTGCAACGCTCTTTGCATCCTCATAACTCTTAGCAATCGCAAGAGGTCGGGGGATATACGCGACCTTAAAGAGAAGACCGACACGGATCCAGTAATCCAGATCCATGGCAAGATGAAGACTTTCGTCAACTCCCCCAATCCGCTCATACACGGCCCTGCGGAAAAAAACCGTTGGCTGAAGGATATTATCCCTGCAATAGATCAGCTCCATTAAGTTGAATTCGCCGGCAGGATCATCCTGGAGAATATTTCCTGAAACATCAGTCAATATACCGTCGCCGTAGACCATACCCACATCGGGGTGCTCAGTCAGGTATGTTACAGCAATCGCAACTGCATCATAGGTATACGTATCATCAGCATTCAGGTACGCAATGATGTCTCCCTGTGCACGTTTCCATCCTTTGTTGATCGCATCCGACTGCCCGTGATCGGGTTCGGAGATCCACGATATCAAACCGTCATATTTTTTCAGGATATCCAGAGTATCATCCGTTGATCCCCCATCAATAACAATATGTTCGATATTTTTGTAAGTCTGATTGCGAATGCTCAATATGGTTTCTTCTATATATGGTCCCTTGTTGAATGAAGGCGTCACAATCGAAACGAGGGGATTATTACTCATCTTTTTTTTCATTCCTCAAAATTTGTGGAGATATTGGAGTGATTATTGAATTAACAACTTTTTCCCATGAACTCCTTTTGAGAGTGAGGATCCGGATAAACTGGTCAAAGGTAGATTTTCTAAAAATCATAAGTCTTTTCATTTCCAAAAAAACGTTTTTTTTCTTCATATCAGGAATTACCGAATATGTCATGACAATTTGTTATACCAGTAGTTATAGATTTTTTCCAGACTTTCACCTATGGAACATTCTGGGCTCCAACCAGTATCGTTTTTGAGCTTATCATAACTTCCAATTAGTACCGGATTGTCTATTGGGCGGAGAAGATCATTATTCTGTTCCACAGCTACGGGTATATGAGTTAATTCAGAAAAGAATCTGACAATATCATATATGGAATTTCCCCTGCCACTACATACATTATACACTTCGCCGGTCACACCCTGTTCGAGTATTGCCATATACGCCGTTATAACATCATCAATATCAATAAAATCCCTAATGATCGATCCAACCCCGATTTTTATTACCGGTTTTTTGTGATGAATTGCAATTTCGGCAAATTGTCTGGCAATAGAACTTACCACAAACTGATCACTCTGTCCTGGTCCGATATGATTAAAGGAACGCGTGCAACAAATGTCAAGATGATATCCATTCGTATAAATCTGCGCAAGATATTCCTCGGAAACACGTGCAACAGCATATGGGTTTGCAGGAGCAAGACGATTTTTTTCAGTAAGCGGGAGATCGTTTCCTTTGACAATGCCATATTCTTCGGAAGAACCGACTGATAAGATCCTCGTTTTGAGACCCTGGACTCTCACCGCTTCAACAACAGTCAGAAACGCGTTGGTATTGTTGAGAAAAGATGCAAGTGGTTCTTTCCAGCTTTGGGCAACGGAACTAAACGATGCCAGGTGAAGGATGTAATCTGGTTGGATCTCGCCGATTATTGCATCCACTTTTGATGAATCGAGCAAATCACATTGATGAAATGTACATGACCCAATTGTCTGATCCGGATGCTGAATAAAATCCAACGATGGTTTTGATCTACTTAATCCATGAATGACATAATACGGTCGTTCATTCAAGAGGTATTGAGTAAAATGTCCTCCTACAAAACCACTTATTCCGGTGATGAGTATTGTCTTCATGGTTACCAAACAATTGTTCAAACTTGCGATACGTTCGTTACTATTTTGGCTCTATTTTATTCCTATAGAAAATTTCTCCTGCATTGTTGATAAATAACAGGTACAAAACTAACTCATTTCACGTATTTTGCGGAACAAAACAGGGGTTTACACAACCTTGGGAATATAAAGGATGTGAGGGGTGATATTTACTTGCCTATTCTTTTATTCATCTTCAAAATTTCATATCGTTTACAATTGTCTGGTGAATTCCCGGATACTGATCGGTAACTGCATTCCGGCACCATGATATATGACCGGTTCCTTTACTAACTCAATTTTACTGTGTTATTTCTTGAGATAACGTCATGGTACACCTCGAGTATGATCTGTGCCACGTTATCTTCTCGGTATTTCCCGGAGAACTGCACGATCTTTTCAGGATCCCAATTGTGGGTGAGTCCAAGCAGGATACCCCGTGCGAAATCTACCGCATCAGCCCGTTCGCACAGTATCCCAACGTCAGGATCCGTAAGGATATCCATACTCCCGCTGTTTTTTGTGGCAATCACCGGTTTTCCGCAGGCCAGCGCCTCAATCTGGGCAATACCAAAACCTTCTTCCAGACTTGGGAGCACAAAGAGATCGCAGGCATTTAGCCATGTAGGAATGTCGGGTGCATTCATAAAACCAAGGAAATGGACCCGGTCTTCGAGGTATAATTCCTTCACTTTTTTCTTGAGAAAATCCTCATAGGATTTTTCGTATTGTGCTTTTCCCCCAATATAACAATAGACGTCATCTCGTGTTTTCCTGATAATGTCCATGGCCTCGATAAGGTATTCCAGCCCTTTCCTTTTCTGCAGGATTCCAAACGTAAAAACAATTTTTGCATCCTGCGGTACGTTCAGAATATCTCTACAGGTATGCATGTCAAGTGGGGAATATTTCTGGATATATCCATACGGGACTGATATCGTGCGAGAGTTGTATCGTATCAGTTTTGGAATTTCTTTCCTGTTGATAGTCATGATCTGGTCTGCATTGGACCATGCATGTTCAACCCGTGGATCTGCAAGATCAATCTCTTCCTGAAGCCACCCGGAATCTTCGTTTGCAGTGATCACATAGGGAACGTGGTATTTTTCCTTGAGCAGATTCGCGCAATGTGCTGAGGGCAATGTAAAGTGGGCATGGATTATATCAAAGCCGATCTTATGTTTTAAGAGACATTTCATGACCGCACGGGAACGAAAATCAAAATCAAGTTTCCGTTTGTATCCTATCAAGGGGACTAATCTCGGGATAAAGAAGCACCGGGGATAATATACTGATACGTTGCCATACTGGTAATCCCTGCAGTACCGGTCATTTGGCATAATTTTGAATGAAAAGAGTACAGGGCAGATAACGATAATTTTTTTGAAGAACACTTTGAGATTTTCAACTTGATCTTTTACGTAGATTGATCCAATATACCTGTTTTTTTCATCAGGAAAGTCCGGGGTAATTACTAATAAGGTCCTCTCGCGGGTATCTCCCTGAAGGCCATGAATTGAATCCTGATCGATAATCATCACCTGTCAATAGTATTTTTATTAGTTTTCTGTACTTTTGTTGTTACCTATTACGATCGGTAAGAAAAACCTTCACCGTAAAACTCAGGTCTGGATCGATAAGATTACCGCACCAGTCAGGTAGATCAGTCTTACGGGCGATCTTAACCTCGTCTTTTTGGTCGGGCTCATACCTCTCTTGGTGCCCTTGCGAGAGGGGACCTTTACTCAACAACCGCATTTTGACAGGAGAGCACGCACTGCAATCCATAGCACGCCTAGATAACCCCCATCTCCGTCAACCGCGCCGGCAAATATTTCTTCGTCACAAAGTCCAGCCCCCGCGCCGCAAACGCCTGCTGTTCCGACTTCAACCCAAGTTCGAGCTGCAAATTGATCTGCTTTTTCCAGTAATCTGTCGCAAACCGTGGATCCGTAAGTTCGGAATTCAAAGCCTCAATATCCTTCTCCGATAACTTATCCGAAGGCAGATTATAATCCCGGATATCGCTTGGCTGAAGCCCCAGAAACTGCGCCTTTGGCGTCGCGAGCAGTTCGGACATATGCGCACTCTTGATCGCCCCATAGGCAACCGACGCATAGATCCGGTACGACCACGGGTCGCCATCGGTAAAGACGAGGATTGGCAGGTTCCAGGTCTGGCTTATCCGGTTGAGCAGCCTGCGCGTCGACCGGGCCGGCTGGCCCTTGAGGTGGAGGAGGATCGCGTTGTGCTCCTCGTCAAACCCGTTCTCGATCAGCCGGTCGTACATACCACCTGTTTCCATAGCGATGACAAATTTCGCATCGTGATCGACAAGCTCAAGGTTCTCAACGTTGTTCGGGATAGAATACCCGGCAGACCCCACATCGTCCTGGCAGTGGATCAACTTGAGGCCCCGCCGGGTCGGCTCCCGGATCCGCATTGGGCCATAGATGCTCGCACCGTTTTCTTCGGGCCGGAGGTGGAAACCTTCGCGCGGGACATCGGAGATGATCTCAAGGTCCTCGACTAGGAAGTTGCTCTCGTCCTGCGCCCCAAACTTCGCGCGCTTCCAGCCCTCCGAGATATAATACATTTCTCTTAATGTAGAGGACCGGTTCTCGATGAGCTGCTGCTTGACAAAACCGATCACATAAGCCATCTTTAAAAGGTGCGTCGCGCTCTTTGCCGTTGCTGCGGTGCGCAGACTCTCCTTGTCGCCGTACTTCCAGACCTCGCTTGCATCGTCGTACTCAATGTTGAATTTTGTACGGGTGGGTAGCGAGATGGACGGGATCTCACCGGACTTCATCTGGTCGTACCAGGCTGAGGCGATTCCCATGAGCGCTTTCATCGACCGTGCATCGAGTTCCTCTTTAGACATCGAGATCCACCACCATCTTCTTGGTATCCTCTATCCCCCGGATGTCGAGCATGCCTCCGCCTTTGCCGGTGTACGTGACGCGCCAGACCGTTTGCTTCGGGATCGCAATCTTCCAGACTTTCGTGAACTGCCCGTCCATCTCGGTTGAGAATGCGGGGGCCATGTCAGCGTCTGCCGCGTTGTCCGTGGAAATATCGTAGACCGAGATCTCGATATCGTGGCCGGTGTAGTTATTCAGTTCGATGGTCACTTTCCCGTCCCGGGTCCATTTCTTTGCGATCAGCTTGCGCATCAGCCGGCCTTCGATGGGAGTCGTATCGACCACCGGCTTTTCCACAATCTCGCTCACCTTTACCGCGATCTCCGGGATGACCGCACAGACCGCCCGCGCCCGGTCCTCCGCGAGCTTGTTCCGGTCCCTGCGCGAGAGGAAGGTTTTGAGCTCACGGCCGAGTTCCTGCAGGGCAAGCACGATCTCTTTTTCGATCTCCGGGATGCTCGCAATCGCGTCCTTGCTCTCGCTCGTGAAGGGAACGTTTGTCGATGCGACGTGGACCAGGATCAAAACCGGCCCCAGCGGGAGGCCCTGCTGGGAGATATTGTACGACTTCCAGTTGACATTTGAGACGCATTCGGTGATCGCGCAGGCACCCTGCTGGTACATGAGCGGGACCCGGTTTGCAAACCTGAGGATCGTCGCGTTCCCTTCGGGCGCGAGCCGGCCACCGTAGCCTATCGCCGCCTCGACCACGAACGGGTGGCCGGAGTACACCGAGCTCGGCCGTGTCCGTGCCGACACAAAGTCCATCTGGAACTCCTTATCAAGACCGCGCCGGATCAGGTCTTCACCAATGGGAGAGAGGCACTGGGTGGTTGGCGGGGCGGGCACGGCAACCGACTGCATCGCGGCAAGCAGGTTTTTCTGTTCCTCCGCTGAGAGCCCTTTTACGTTTGCAGTCTGTTTGAGACCGGATATATCGCACATCTCCTGTGCGGTCTTTTTTCCGACCCGGGAAAAACCGTTGACCAGAAAATCGATGAGCTTCTCATCGCTTGCGGCAGCCATCCTCTTGAGCTGC
>Ga0116170_10000852_pt1 | contig 31997 bp, 36 predicted proteins | sample AD_JPNHW1_MetaG_FD_89797 | JGI IMG/M metagenome (GOLD analysis project Ga0116170, IMG submission 89797) | Active sludge microbial communities of municipal wastewater-treating anaerobic digesters from Japan - AD_JPNHW1_MetaG | ecosystem: Engineered > Bioreactor > Anaerobic > Digestate | place... | reverse complement strand
GTCCTGAAAAGAAAGTTCAGCGGCGATCTCAAAGCAAGAAACTTCCTCATCTAGATGAAAGAAATCGCGGGAAAAATGATTGCCTGTCACCTCCACAGGTTCCTACAATTTTTCATCTTGGAGGTTTTCTACAGATTTTTTTTCTTTTCTGGGGTATTCCTCTCATGCAGGAGTACCTGATTCCGGTAAAAACCTGCCGGTACCCTGCCCGATCATTCGCTCTTTGGTTTCTTTAGGAATGCCTTTACAATCCCTGCAATGATGATGACGACGGTTACGGCAGTGACAAGGAGAACAAGGTAGATCAGGATGTTGAGATTGTCCTGGACAACCTGGAACGTGCCGAGGAAATAACCCCCAAGCACGATGCAGAGCGTCCAGGCAACCGCGCCAAGGACGTTGAAGAAGAGGAACCGCCGGTACTGCATGGAACCAACACCAGCGAGGAATGGCGCAAAGGTCCGGATCATCGGCACGAACCGGGCGACAAAGATCGTGAGCCCGCCGTATTTTTCGTAGAACCCGTAGGTGCGATCGATATACTCTTTCTTCAGGATATTGGGGAACCGGGTTACGAAGACTTTCAGCCCGAGGTAGTTGCCGATCCAGTAGTTGAGGGTGTCGCCAAGGATTGCCCCGAGGGTAATTGCGAGCAGGAGGTACGGGAGTTCCAAAAGTCCGGCAGCGGCGCAGGCACCTGCGACAAAGAGCAGGGAATCTCCCGGGAGAAACGGGGTGACGACGAGACCGGTCTCAAAGAAGATGATGAAGAAGAGGATCAGGTACGTCCACATGCCGTATTGCTGGATAATCGGCTGGAGGTTCTGATCGATATGGAGGAAAATATCCAGTATGGTAAAAAACATGGCCCGGATCAAGTTTGGCGGGATTGCTATATCTATATTAACATGAATGCCCCGGGACCCGCTACCGGCAATATCAGCGATTTTCGTGGGCTTTTGTCTTTTGGTGTCCGCTGGCTATTAATCCCGGTACCTGCATAGTAACATCCCAGGTAGGATCTCATGCACCAGAATCACCGGCTCTCACTCCGAACCTGTATTGTGGGGCTCTGCATTGTCCTGCTGGTTTTCCCTGCGAGTGCATTTACCGCACAATCGCTGACTATCACCGTTGAGAAGAACGGCAATGCAACGGCAGTCTTCCAGTATGCACTGGAAGGATTTGTCGAGAACGCGATCCCGGAATCCGTCCTGAAAGAGGAGCTCGTGAAGGGGCTTGCGACAAGCGACGAGCCTCCCGAAGTGACGGCATTTGACAAGTCCGGCGCAACCCTTTCCATGAAAAAATTTGCCCGGCTGAGCGATACTGCAACCGGGACTGAATATGTGACTGCCAGCATGAACTTTTCTGTCGCAGAGGAGGCACTGAAAGAGTCCTCGGTCAGTTCCCTGATCACGGCCGACTTCACGCCCCGGACAACGACCGTGATATTCCCCGACGGGTACCGGGAAGTATTCACGGATTCTTCCCTGCTTCCCTCCCTCCGGCACGTTGTGATCGATCCAGAGAAGATGGCAGCAGCAAACGCGACAGCGCAGAACAACCGGGCAGCAACCACCGTTGCGGGATCTCCTTCCGGTACCGGAGCGATCCCAACACCGGAGACGGGGGGTGAATCCTCGTCCGCGATACCGGTGGTAATCGGGATTGTTATCCTGCTTGCACTTGCAGGTGCCGGAGCGTATTACTACAAAGTGTACCTGAAAAAATAACCCTATCATCCTGCCGTTGTATGCCGCGAACCCTGGGAGTGGCAGCATGGCGGCAGGATGGTGGCAGGATTATGGTTTGACAAATGTGGCCATGATCTCCGCCCGGGGATATATCCTTCCCCGGACCGTCATAATCCGGCGGATTGTGGTAAGATCGCGGACCTGGAATGGGCCGGACATCCCCCGTACCTCCTCCTCGGTGAAATAATGCGTGATGATGCCGGTGCCGCGCCGGTACGTGCGTTCCCCGATCTCGGTCCCCTTCCCAGCACGGAAGTCCTCAGCGGAAAAATCGCAGAACAGGAACCAGCCTCCCCCGGAAAGCACCCGTGCGGTTTCGTTGATGAGAAATGAGCGGTCCTCTGCCAGAAGGTGGCCGGCAACGTGATGGGCTACAACGGCATTGACCGTACCGGATCGGAGCGGGATCTTCCGGGCGTCGGCAACGAGAAGGGTTACATCGGGATTGTTTACGGTTCGTCGTGCGAGCCGGCATGCGTGCTGCGAGAAGTCGAGAGCGATACAGTCGTACGGTTTTCCCGCAAGGGACAAGAGAAGTTTCCCGTTGCCGCACCCGAGTTCGAGGACCCGGGATCCTGCCGGCAGTTCCGGCACCGGGCCCGGCGTTCCGCCCCAGAGCCGGCCCTGCGTTGCGTACGCCTTGTCCCAGGCATCGGGAGTTGCGGGTTCTACGGCCCGGTTTTTTCCGGGCCCCATAGTAGCGTCAGGATTCATGTTTGGGGATGGCTTTTTTTGCTGGTTCAGGAAATACCGGCTTTTTGAAGATCATCGCAGTCTTTCCAGATAATACCGGTTGACGGAAACCGCGACGCATTTCACAGGTTCATAGTCCATGAAAAACCGGATGTTCTCAAAAAAAAAGTTCCAAGGGAAGTTACTGCTTTGTCAGTGGATGTAAGATCGTTCAGCCCCGTTTGTACCCGAACTTCCTGAGAAGGTCGGTCCGCCACGCAATCTCGTCCGGCCCTTCGACACCTTTTGGCGGGGAGCCGTCAATCACGCCCATGATCCCCCGGCCCTGCGCCGATTCCGCGATAACGATCTCAGCAGGATTCGCAGTTGCGCAATAAATCGTGCAGACTTCCTGGACACTTTTGATTGCGTTCAGGACGTTGATCGGATAACAGTCCGCAAGGAAGAGGATGAACGAGTGCCCGGCACCGATTGCACGGGCGTTCTCCGTTGCGATCTTCGTTAAGGTCTCATCGTTCCCCTCGACCCGGATCAGGCAGTCGCCGGATGATTCGCAGAAGGCAAGTCCGAACTTTGCGCCCGGCACCGAACCCGTAACAGCCTCGGCGATATCCTCAACGGTCTTGATGAAGTGGGACTGGCCAAGGATGAAATTCATGTCGTCCGGCTTTTTTACCTGAACTATCGAAAACGTAACACCCTTCTCCATGATTCTCACCGTGAGTGTGATAGGAGCATGAGGTGATAAATATCGCTTCTGTTTTTCCGGAAAAAAGAGTTGATTTCAGGAATTTCCAGCCTTTCGCCTGCTGTACCATTCGTAGCAGAGGAGGATAAGAATGACACAGGCGCCGCCAAGGAAGAAAAGGACTGCCGGATCCTGGAACCCGGAAAAAACCGGCGCAGCCATCTCCGGGGAAGCCGGGGTTGGGGGGAACCCCGTCGGTATCGGGGAGACTGTCGTTGCAAGCGCCCTTTCGGCGGAATCGTTCATTGCAGTCTTCATGATCACCGGTGCGGCAGTCACGTTCTCGGTAATTCCCTGCGCAGCAGACGTTGCCACGGCATTTCCCGCACCATATGCCCCGCTATCATAGGCAACACTGAATCCCGTGGCTGGACCGGCACCCGCATGCATGAGAACAGGGCGCAACATGGCAATCACGAGGGAGCCAAAGGCAACGATGCCAAACAGGGAGGCGTACTTCATCAGGAGCATGCGGAGGTTTGCCTGCCGTGGCGCGACAATCAAGAGCTGGCTTGTCAGCGCGTAAACCTTGACTTCCCTGCCCTTGACGCTGTATTTTGTGGATGCCACGGAAAGAAGCCCGGCATCCAGGAGGTTCTCGGTATGGTACTGGACCGTATTCATCGGGAGCTTTAACTGCTCGGCGATCTCGGTTGCGGTCTTCTCGCCGCTGCCGACCAGGCGGAGGATGTCGCCTGCGGTCTGGCTTGCCATCGCCTTGGCTATCTTCTGGGCACGTTCATCGCCCGGTTCCAGGATAACGACAGGTTCAGCCATTGAGAGCAGCGCTGATTCGTTCGCGCCCTACCTTGAGGGCGAGATCGAGGTTTGCAACATTCGGCCCGCCGCCCTGGGCAAGAGCCGGTTTCCCCCCGCCCTTTCCGCCAAGCAGCTCGCAGACCTGCCCGATGATCTCGCCGGCATCGACCCTGGCATTGCCGGATGCGAGGACGACCCGGACGGTGTCCCCGCCGCCGGCAAGGAGCGCGATGCCACCCTTTGCGGCAACCGAAGAGGCGATTGCGGAGAGATCTTTCGGGGCGAGGTCAAGACGCCGGATAACGACAGAAGTCCCATCCATATCCTCGCCGGTCATGCCCTGAATCTCCAGTTCGACGAGTTTCTGGCTTAAGCGATCGATCTCCTTCTTCTGGTCTTTCCATTCGGAGAAGAACCGGGTGACGGTTGCAGGAAGGTTCTCCGGCTGGACGGAAAGGGTATCGGCGGATTCCGAAACGATCTGTTCGAGGTGCTGCATGAAGTAGAGCGCCGAGATGCCTGCACAGAATTCCACCCGCTCGATCCCGTCCTGGATGTGCTCGACCCGGATCACCTTGATGGCACCAACTTCCCCGGTACTGCGACAATGGGTGCCGGCGCAGGCCTCGATATCCCCGGCAACCTTGACAACCCGGATATCCTTGCCGGGAGGGACACCCCCCTGGTAGAGGGAAAACCCGTACTTCTGTTCGGCTTTCACCCGGTCTTCAATATCGATCTCGACCGGCTGGCTCTCCATGACCATCCGGTTTGCCACGACCTCGATCTTCCGGAGTTCCTCCGGTGTGATATGCTTGAAGTGGCGGATATCGATACGGGAACTTTCATGCCCTTTCTGGGCACCTGCCTGGTGGATATGCGCCCCCAGCACCTCCTTTGTTGCATGGAGCAGGATATGGGTTGCCGTATGGTGACGCATCAGCGACCACCGGCGTTCCTCGTCCACGATCCCCTTGATACGGTCGCCGCGTTTGACCACGCCTCCGCTGAGATGGTGGAGGATTACGTCGCCGACACGGACGACGTTGTCCACGCGGATGATGCTCTCGGCACTGACAAAGGTACCAGTATCCGACGGTTGTCCTCCTCCTTCAGGGTAGAAGAGCGTCTGGTCGGTTACCGCAAACCCGTCGAAATAATCGAGGATGACTGCCTCAAACTCCATGGTGGCAGTCTGCTCGTAATACAGTTTCTTCGTGGCGGGAAGGCCCTGCACCCGCTCTGCGTATTTCGCGGTCGTATCCTCGCCGGCCTCGCCTTCCGCCGACTCCGAATGCATGTCGGCGATCTGGGAGTAGAAGTTGTCCGGCAGGTCGATCACGGCGCCTTCCTTTACGGCGATATCCTTGATCATCTCGGGCGGGATGCCATGGGAATCGTAGAGGGTTATGATCTCGTTTAAGGGGACGCGCTGGCTCTTTGCCTTGTAACTCTTTGCGATCTTCTGGACAATCCGGGTACCGCGTTCGAGCGTGGATGCATACTTCTCCGATTCCCGCTCGACGATCTCCCGTACAACACTGATATCCTGTTCGAAGGAACGGATGCCGACAATCCGCATCTGCTCCTCGATCAGATCGGCGAGGGGTTCCTCCACCTTCAGGTCGTTCATCATCCGGAGAGTCCTTCGGATCACAAGGCGGGCGAGGTAACCCTCCCGCACGTTGGAGGGTACGATGCAGTCTCCCAGCATGTAGGCGAGGCAGCGGGTATGATCGACGATCGCGTAGACCTTCTCCATGGGCGTGATCATCCGGTCGAGCTTGTCGATCGGCACATCGATGGTTGCTGCAACCTTCTTCCTGAGCTGGTAGAGGTTCGATCCGGAGATGTCCATGAGCCCGGCGAATTTTGCATTGAGCCCGAGGATCTTGGTGAACTCCTTGTTCTCCAGCATATGGGAGAGCCCGGCGGAACTCATGACCCGGCTGACCATCTCCGGGAAGACGGCATCGTATATTGTCGGGGAGCCCTTGGATGCCCAGACCATGCGTTCGAGGCCGTATCCCGTATCGACAATCCGTGTCTTCATCGGGTAATACATCTGCCCGTCCAGCTCGACAGGCGGCTGGGTATTCTTCTGGCGGCCAAGGCTCATGAACACGAGAGTTGCGACCTCAAGCCCGCCAATCAGCACCTCGACGCTGGGTCCGGCATTCCCGCCGCCAATCCAGGGATGCTCCTTGAACGTGATCCGGTTGATATCGGCTCCCAGGGATCCGAGGAGCTGGTCGCAGAGTTCAACCGTCCGGTCTTTCAAGTAGATCTCTTCTGAGGGGGAGTTGAAGGCATGGTGCGCCATCATCTCGAAGCAGGTGAGATGCCGGCCGGATCTTCCGACGGAATCAAGGTCATTTAACCGGATACACGGCTGGGAAATTGTCAGAGGGTTTGCCGGCGGGGGGACAATCCCCGAGGTGACAAACGGCTGGAAATCCGCAATCGAGGCAATGGTGAGATAGATATCGTCGCGCCACCGTGCAGCAACCGGGTACCGTTCAATCCTTGTGTGCCCGTTCCTCTCGAAAAAAGAGAGGAACGCTTCGCGCATGCCGTCAAGGCTCTGGTTTTTGAAGACCGGGTTCCCGATAAAATTATAGGGTTCGCAGGGGGCGTCGCCGCAGACTTCCCGGGACGGATCCCGGGTCCAGAACGCGGATCCGCATTTTGTGCAGATCTTTCGGACCATCCCCTGAGACTTAAAATAATCGAGCTGGTATTCGGATTCAAGCATCAAAATCACGTGCTACAGTACTATGAACGTCAGAGCATAATTAGTGTATCTTTCCTGAAAAAATCCCGTCGCATGGATATTAAAATCAAACGTTTCACGGATCCGGTCGTACCTGTGTTCGGATCTGCATATGCCGGAAAAACCGCTGGATTCATGGGAGGATTCTTTGAATCCGCCAGAACCGGAAAATGTTTGGCTGAAAGGAGCGGATACTCAGGAGAACAACCGCTCATCGGGATCGGTTTGTATCTCCGGTCCAGCGATCCTGGTACCATGCGGGCTCATCCACAAATGACCCGGTGGCAGAAGCGAGCCGGACTGCAAGGATATGCCAGCATTCACGCCCCCGGAACAGGAAGTCCCCGCAGGTGCAGATATCGTCGTCAACGACATATTCGGTGGACGTGCTCTCCACAATGGTAAAGTCGAGGTATCTCTTCACCCGTCCTTCGTCAAGAGCGGCAAGCGCCCGTTCCCCCCGGTTGCCAAAGGTTATCCGGACCTCGTCCCGGAGTTCCGGGGTCAGTTTTCGTTCACGGGCGATTCTTTCGAGCAGGTCGTTCATGGGATGGAGTTAAGAACCGGCGGGTCGTCGATATAATCCCACTTTCTTTCAGCCGCAAGCGCCCGCATTGCCGGTGCTTCGAGCGCGTAATGGGTTGCTTCGATGCAGGGGAGCGGCGCAGCCCGCGCGACAGAATGCTTCATCTCGGCGGAAAGGAATGCTCTGGCACCGAGATTTTTTGCCTCTTCCAGAAGGGCCGGATCAAACCCGCTTCCGGCAACGACCGCAAGGCGGGATGTGGTGCGGAGATCCCCCCAGATCCGCAGGGGGCAGAAGAGCCGTTTTGCGATCTGTGCCGGCGTAAGCCTGCATCTCCCGACGTTTCCAAGCGACATGGATTTACGATCTTTTAAGGAAAGGAGATCGCAGAGGGCATCATTGACACCCCCCTCTGCGTGATCGAAGTTCGTATGCATGACATACAGGTTCATTTCCGAGGTAAGCAGCGGACGGAGAAGCCCGGCAGTCGTTCCCGTGATGCTGGTCACGGGGTTCCAGATCGGCGTATGATGGACAACGAGCATATCCGCTTTCATCGCAACGGCCTGTTCCACAACAGACCGGGTGGCATCGAGCGCACAGCAGACCCGGTTGATCGTCCTCGTTCCCTCAACGACAAGCCCGATCCTCCCCTGATCGAACTCCTCTGCAATGCCGGGGGGTGCGACCCGTTCCATCTCTTCGATGAACGCACCGATTTGCATGCAGAGATATGTGCACGCGGGGATAATGACTCTGCCGGGTTGTCATATTACCCAAAGTAATAAAGAATGGTATAAATATTCATAAAACGACATTTCAATCATGCGCAAGTCCATCGACCAGATCAATGAGAGGATACGTGACGGGAATGCCCGGGTCGTCACCGCAGAAGAGATGCCTGACATCGTTGCCGAACTCGGCGAGGACGGGGCATTAAAGGAAGTCGATGTCGTCACGACCGGTACCTTCGGGGCCATGTGCTCGTCCGGTGCGTTCCTCAATTTCGGCCATGCGGAACCTCCGATCCGCATGGAGAGGATCTGGCTGAACGATGTCGAGGCATACGGCGGACTTGCAGCGGTCGATACCTACCTTGGCGCAACCCAGCAGTCAGAGACCCGGGGCGAGGAGTATGGCGGCGCGCATGTGCTCGAGGATCTCGTGGCAGGAAAAGCGGTCGAGCTCCGGGCAAGCTCGCGGGGGACGGACTGCTACCCTCGCCGCACCATCACGACCGAACTGTTGCTGGAGCACCTGAACCAGGCAATCATGTGCAACCCCCGGAATGCCTACCAGCGGTACAATGCCGCGATCAACACGACCGACCGGACACTCCATACCTACATGGGCATGCTGCTTCCCAACAGCGGGAATATCACGTTCTCCGGCGCGGGAGTGCTGAACCCGATCTCCAATGACCCGAAACTCCGGCTGATCGGCTCGGGAGTGCCGATCTTCCTCTGCGGGGCACCGGGCATGGTGATCGGGGAGGGAACCCAGCACTCGCCTGCGGGAGGATTTGCGACCCTGATGGCGACCGGCGATGTAAAACAGATGTCGCAGGATTACCTGCGTGCCGCAACGATGACCGGGTATGGCGTCACGCTCTATGTCGGTCTCGGCATCCCGCTGCCGGTCATCGACAAGGAGGTTGTCCGTGCAACAGCGGTGCGGGACGAGGATATCAGTGTCGATCTGGTCGATTACGGCGTCCCGAGCCGCAACCGCCCGACTCTTAAGAAAGTCACGTATGCGGAGCTCCGGAGCGGATCGGTCTCGCTCAACGGCGAAGAGATCCGGACCTCCTCGCTCTCCAGTTACAACAGGGCGCAGAGAGTTGCTCTGACCCTCAAAGACTGGATCTGTGCCGGGAAGATGGAACTGTCGCTTCCTACACGACGGATCGATCCGACCCGGCAGGCCCACCCGATGCACGAGACGGTCAAGGGACCACGGGTTGCCGATATCATGGACAAGAACATCGTCTCTATCGGCGAGGGAGAGGAGATCCGGACTGCGGCGCAGAAACTACTGAAAGGCGAGACGAACCACCTGCCGGTGATCAACGGGGTGAACGAGCTGGTCGGGATTGTCACCACGTTCGATATCTCAAAAGCTGTCGTCAACCCGGGGAAGGCGCAGCTGGTGCGGGATATCATGAAGAAGAGGGTCATCACAACAACTCCCGACGAACCCGTCGATATCGCCATACGTAAGCTGGAGCAGAACAACATCAGTGCGCTGCCGGTCCTGGACCCGAACCGCCACGTTGTTGCTATGCTGACTGCTATCAATCTCGGGAAGCTCTTCGGAAAGAGGTGGCTCAAATGAAACTGCTCGTTACCTTCTCGAAAGGCAAGGGGAAAGGGCCGATCATCGCGCAGGCGGTGCGGGACACCGGCGTGCTCATCGCGGTCGAACGCGCCGTGATAGATTCCTCGGCCGGCGAAGCGCTCATCGAGGTCCCGGACGACCAGTGCCGGCTCGTGCGGGACACCATGTCGAACCTCGGGGCAAACGTCCGCATCCTCGAGCACGGGATCATGTTCAACGAGAGCGAATGCGTGGACTGCGGGGCGTGCATCAGTATCTGCCCCCGCGATGTATTTGCATTCGATACCTTCTTCAGGCTCACGGTGACCGAGGAGCGCTGCATCCTCTGCGGGAAATGCGTGGATGCCTGCCCGCACGATGCCCTGACTATGCCGATATGATCCGGGAGAGATTTTTTTTCCGCGAGACAATCGCGACGATCCTCGCGGATGAACCGGCTCATATCGCCGCGGCAAAAAACGGGATCCTTTCGGCCCGGCAGGCGCTGGAGAAGTATATCGCCCGGGATCCCTTCTTTAAAACAACTTTTGACCCGTACGAGCCGGATTCCGATGAACCGGTGATCGTCCGCATGGCTAAAGCAGCAAAGAAAGCGGGCGTGGGACCGATGGCGGCGGTAGCCGGGGCGATTGCATGGGCCGGCATCGACGCGATGGTTGACGAAGGGGCGCAGTTCGGCGTGATCGACAACGGGGGGGACATTGCGCTTGTCAACGCGAACCGGCCGGTCCGCGTGGGAATCCATGCCGGCGAATCCCCGCTCTCAGACCGGGTGGCATTCATAGTCCCGCCCGGGAACACGATCCGGGGGATCTGTACCTCGTCGGCAACGGTCGGACCCTCCATCTCGTTTGGTGTTGCGGACTCGGTCACGGTCATTTCCGATAATCCGGCACTTGCCGATGCATGGGCTACGGCGATCTGCAACCGGATACGGGTGAATGATACGTCGGTTCTCGATGAACTTGACCGGTGCGAGGTGACCGGGGTCTTTGCGGTCATCGGGAACCACACGGAACGTTTCGGGGATCTCCCGCCGCTTGTCCGTGCAGTTGTCGACGAACACCTGATCAGCGCCGGGGACCGGTTATAGTATCGATTCAATGGCTGCCATCGCGTCGTTGTACGCGGTCGTTCCGGTATATTTCTCCAGCACCCGGTCACCGTCGCTGATAACAACGACTGGTTCCCCGTTGACGACTGCAAAGATGAGTTCAAGCAGGTCAATATCGTTAAGCTTTATCCCGTACTGCAGTTCCGAACCCGGCAGGAGCATCAGCCGCTCCATCTCGATCTCCGGCGGCTGGAGCCGGAAGAAATAATAGAAGACCTGGTATGCATTCAGGAAATCCGAGGCGATCAGCCCGGTTCGTACCGGGAGGTCCAACGTATCAAGTTTTCCGGCAAGGAGGGCAACATCCTCGTCGCACTCCTCAAGAATTGCATCGGCGATAACACCAAGTTCCTCGTAACCCGGGACCCCTGCGGGAGTTTCGTCCATTATGATATCATGGATCGTCCCGGCATAAAACTGTCATTTTTCAAAAGACCCGCATAACAAACAATATCTGGAGAAGCGGGGAATGAATACAGGTGAAAGACGAGGAGATCGACTGGCTGATTTACCACCAGATTGCCGGGGACGAGGGAGCGGATATTGCCGGGCTTGCAAGGGCAACCAGTCTCGATGAGAGCCGGGTGAAAGATTCTCTGGAACGGCTGGAGAAGTCCCTGCTCATCGAGTGCCGGGACGACAAGGCATATCTCCTCTCCGTCAACGAATCCCTGGTCCGCTGCCAGGCAAAATACGATCCCGCCCTCCCGTTCACGATTGAAAATGGCGTTGTTAAAGCAAAGAAGAGGTAGGAATTGACCCGCGTTGCAGTCTTACGGATCGGCCATCGCCCGGAACGCGACCAGCGGGTGACCACGCATGTCGGGCTGACCGCCCGGGCGCTCGGTGCGGAAGGGATGTACCTTGCAGCCTCCGATCACGGCGTTGTCGAGAGCATCCGGGATGTCGCGGACCGGTGGGGGGGCACGTTCTTCTGCAACGACAACGTGAAATGGCGGCGTTGCATTGCCGACTGGAAGAAGGAAGGAGGGACCGTCGTCCACCTCACCATGTACGGGCTGAACCTTCCTGCCGTAATCGACGAGATCCGGACAAAGGATCCCGTCCTTGTCATTGTCGGGGCCGAGAAGGTTCCCGGGGAGATCTACGGCCTTGCCGACTACAATGTCGCGGTCACCGGCCAGCCCCATTCCGAGATCTCCAGCCTCGCGCTCTTCCTGGACCATCTCTTTTCAGGAAACGAACTTGACAGGACGTTTTCCGGTGCAAAGATCCGGATCGTTCCTTCAAAAGCGGGGAAGAAGACCGAGGAACTATGAACGGGCGGGTCCTCATCGCAGGATTTTCCACGCGCCACGTTGCTCAGTCCGCGTACCGGGCCGGTTACAAGGTCTGCGCCGTAGATCATTTCTGCGACCAGGACCTTACCTGGTATACCGAGGACAGGATCCGGTTTGAGGAACTCGAAGATCTGCCGGATGCCGTCACGGAGATGTCCGGCAGGCACCGGTTCGACATGCTGGTTGTCACAAGCGGGGCGGAGGACATGCCTTCAAGGATTCCGGTCTGCGGGACCAGCCCGGAAACGGTCCGGAACTACCTGGATAAACTTGAGATCCAGCATTTTTTTGAAGACCTGCATATCCCGGTCCCTGCCCTTGCAGGGGAACAGGAATACCCCGTCTTCCTCAAGCCCTGCCGCGGCGCCGGCGGATGGCGCAACGCAATCGTCCACGACGATACCGAAAAGGTCGCGTGGGAATCCCTGTACCCGGGTGTTCCGTATATCCGCCAGCGTGTCGTGACAGGCCGGCCGGCAAGCGTCTGCTGCGTCACTGACGGATGCCATGCAAGGGCTGTTGCCGCCAATGAACAGATCCTCCGGGGGACGCCCGGCGCAGAGTTCGGGTTTGCCGGTTCGATAACCCCGTGTTCGCACCCGGCAGCGGGATCCATGATCTCCATGGCTGAACGGATTGCGGCGGCGAGCGGGTGCAAAGGCACCATCGGCATCGATTTTATCCTGGAAAAGGATGTTGTTGCAGTCGAGCTGAACCCCCGGTTCCAGGCGACGGTCGAGACCGTCGAGATGGCAACCGGCTGCAACCTGTTCCGGCTTCACGCGGATGCCTGCCGGGGGATCCTGCCCCCAGAGCAGCCGGTTGCAACGGGATATGCCGCACGGAAGATCCTGTTCGCTGACAGGGATATGACCGTTTCCGCTGACCTGCACCGGCTCTCACCCATGATTGCAGACATCCCGTGGCCCGGCACGGAACTTACAAAAGACCAGGCAATCACCAGCGTGTTCGGGCAGGGTGCGACACGGGATGAAGCGCTTGCCATACTGGATAATAATATTACAACCATTCGACAATATCTACGGTGATGAACTCCGTGGAAGAATTGCTTGAGGATCCGGCAGTCTACGCGTACCTTCACCGCCTGGTCGGCGACGAGGGAATCGATCTCCTCAGAAAGTTCCCCTCCGAAGGGGAACACAGCGATGAGGATCTCGCAGCGGAGACCAAGATCAATTTAAACTCTGTCAGGCATTCCCTGTATACCCTGTACGAGAAGAGGCTTGCAGAGTACCGCCGGATCAAGAATAACGAGACGGGATGGCTGACCTACCTCTGGCAGATCCGGCTCGACCAGATCCCTCTTGCGATTCGCGAAGATCTTGAAAACATCCTCGACAAACTGGAACGCCGGGCGCGGTTTGAAGAGGAGAACGATTTCTATATCTGCAAGGACTGCGGGATCATCCTCCCGTTTGCAAAAGCCATGGACAACGAGTTCAAATGCCCGGAATGCGACAACCCGGTATCCCATTTCGATAACGACGCGCTTCTTGCAGCGCTCAAGAGGCGTATTACAGAGATCCGGGAATCAATCGGCCATGCCGGATCAGCGTAAATCCTGCGAAACCCTCCTCCGGGAACAGGGATGCAACAGCCGCGTGGTTGCACACTGCCGGGCAGTAACATCCATTGCCATGGATCTTTCCGCGGATTGCCCTTTTGTCGATCACAGGCTTGTTGAAACCGGTGCCATGCTCCATGACATCGGACGAGGTGTTACCCATTCCATAGGCCATGCACAGGCAGGTGCAGATCTCTGCCGGCGCCTCGGCATGCCGGAACCTGTTGCAAGGATCGTGGAGTGCCATACCGGCGCCGGGATAACTGCGGATGAATGTACGCTTCTCGGGTTGCTTCCAAGAGACTGTGTACCGGTGACTGCGGAAGAGCGGATCGTTACCCATGCCGATAACCTGGCAGCAGGTTCAAGGCATACCACGATCTATGAAACCCTTGATTCGGCGGTACACCTCCCCCGGAAGATCCGCAGGCGGATGTACCGTCTTGCCCTTGACGTCGAAATATTTTGTAAAAATTAGATTGAAGTCTATTATTCCTGCTCTTTTTTCCTTATTTTTCTTAGGATCAGATAATTTCCTTAAGGATCAGATAATGACCTGTTTCACTTGGGGAAGCGCACGGATCTTCTCGATAACGCCCGGAGGTGGGGTCTCTTCAAGGATTATGACAAGTTTTGGTTCTTCCGCAAACTCGGGATCGGTAACGAAGATCTGCCGGATGGCAAGGTAATGATCTGCCAGAACTTTTATCGCGGCGCCGACAATCCCCCGCTCGCTGGCGTTCCTTGGAAGTACCGTGATTACGGTAAAACCGAGCGCTTCTGCAACCCGGCTGAGATCCGGCGTTGCCCGCATGTTTAAGAAGATCTCCTTAAATTCCGGCAGGTTCAGGATCCGGTGCGCCGTGGAATCGACAACCCGGCGGTCAGAACCGATCGCCTTGGCAATTGCCGTTGCCGAGATCTCGATGCCATTGCAGCTAATCCTTCCCTCCTCATTGATACCGAACCCGTTTTCCAGGAGGAAACGCACGACCCGGCTCTGGGAAGGGGAATCGGAAAACTCATGGATGATATCCGACCACATAGCTGACAGGTAGTTTACGTATATACATATACGTTCCTCCCCTTGAACCTGCAATGCAGTACAAAATACGGCATAACCCTTAAAGATGAAGCCGGAATGCGATGGATAAGCATAACTTATTTTAGATAGACAACCTCTTTGTTATGGCATGTGCGAAGGTTGCGAGGCCCGTTTCAGAGGTCGAAACATCCTGCTAAAATACCGCACCATCGTCATGCAAAGCAACAACCGTTGTGCGAGGGTTGCCAAGACAGGTCAAAGGCGCTAGCTTGAGGGGCTAGTCTCGCAGGAGTTCGAGGGTTCAAATCCCTTCCCTCGCACTGATTCTTTTCGCAGGAGTAACAAGTCCCGGAGTTCTTTTCCGGTACATTGCCTTTTTCATCCTGGCCTATTTTCTCGTCGGGCGGATCGCTTTTTCATGGTACCCGTCCGGACAGGATGGGTTCACACCCGTTTCAACACGATCACCGGATCCCGTTCCGGTTATGGATGGGGGATTGTATTCTGAAAATCTTTATTTCTGATTTCAAATGCTGAAAAATCAGGATTTTACTATTATTTGGTAAAGAGAATGTTTTTATAGTATAGATCTCAAAATTCTCGTCTGCCCGTATTCCCCCGGGTAAAATTATGCCGGACAAAACCGGCAGGGAATACAAAGAAGATCGTTGCAAGGATGTCCAGGAATGAAATTTATTGATGATCTGAAGATCGGAAAAAAGATTACAGTACCATTTCTCATCATTGCCATTCTGTTGATTTTCATCAGCGCAACAGGGTATACCGGCGCGGGTAATCCCGTTGCAGCAGAAGATGACCAAAATTCCGCAGCGCTACAACCCGAAGAAAACCTTGCTGCAAGCACTGCCGCCATCGAAAAGATGCGCGGGGATCTGAACCTGTATATCGCCATGCCGGCTGAACGGGATGCCCTTGGGGACTCGATTGGCCGCCAGATAGCAATTGTCGATGAGAACATGGCGGCATATGGCGGAAGAACCCTGAATGCCGATGAGAAGGCGAGCCTTTCCCGTTTCACATCAGCATGGCAGAAGATGCAGGAGGGTTACCGGCAAGTCATGAGCGATACAAAGGCCAACAATGGAAAAGCGGTGAACCTCGCACTTGCCGCCAACAGCAGTATTACCCGGGCATATGAGACTGCGCTCACGGAGATCCAGTTCGAGTCTTCCCAGGTGAAGATAACACAAGAAACCCGGCAGGCGGAAGCTGATGAGCGTGCCGGTGTCACCCGCCAGATCATCCTTGTTGCAACTATCCTTGCAATCCTGATATGTATCGCTGCAGCCTGGTGCCTCACACGGAGTATCATCGATCCAATCACACGGATTACCCGGGGAATCCGGGATTTTCACGAAGGGAAGGTTTCCAACCGGGTGGCGCTGAAGCGCAACGATGAGTTTGGCGAGATGGGTGCGGCTCTGGACACATTCTCGGCAGACTTTGAGAAGTACATCCTTGGAACCATGAAGATGGTTGCTGACGGCGATCTGTCCCGGAACCTGAAACCCCGGGGAGAGAAGGATGAGATGATACCGCCGATTAAAAAAATGATCGAGACGCTCCGGGCCCTGATCGTCGAATCGAACGCACTGTCCCGGGCGGCCGTCGAAGGCAAACTGGGGGTGAGGGGAAACGCCGGGCAGTTCAAGGGGGGTTACTGGGAGATCATTGCCGGTATGAACAAAACAATGGATGATGTCGTCAACCCGCTCCAGGAAGGCATGAGGGTATCGGCGGAATACGCGAATGGGAATTTCACTACCCGGTTTGATAAAAATATCGAGGTGCACGGGGATTTTAAGAAGTTCCGGCAGTCCCTTGAAAATATCGGGTCCCAGATATCCTCGGCACTCGGTTCTGTCCGACGGCATACAACCGATCTCCAGGCAGCAGCAGAACAGGCAGCAGCGGGAACCCATGAAATTGCGGCAGGAGCCGACCAGATAGCAGATAATGCACAGAAAGTCAATGAAAATTCCGGGAAATGCAATGCGGGAATCGAACAGGTATTAAAAGCGGTCGAGGATATGGGAAAGGCGATCCAGGAAGTGACGAACAACATGGAGAATGTCTCAGAGCAGGCTCTTCATGCATTGGATGAGGCTAAAGGCGGCGCCACGCTTGCAAAAGATGTTGAACGGGATATGAGCGAGATCGCCACTTCAACACAGTCCGTTTCCAACATTGTCAGAGAGATTGAAAACCAGATGCAGGAGATCACCAAGATTGTCGGGCTCATCCAGGACCTTGCCAGCCAGACCAACATGCTCGCGCTCAACGCTGCGATCGAAGCGGCACGCGCGGGAGAGTCCGGGCGTGGTTTCGCGGTTGTTGCAGCCGAAGTCAAATCGCTTGCAGAAGAATCCCGTACAAGCGCTGAGAAAATTGAACAGATGATCAATGAACTGAGCCATTCGACCAGAAATGCCGCCGTTGCTACCAAAAATTCCAACGATCTCGTGATCAAGGGTAACGAGATGGCGGTACAGACGATCGCGGCATTCCGGAAGATCACGGATGCAGCCGATAAAGTCGCAGGGGCGGCGGCGGAAGTCGCTGCAGCAACGCAGGAACAGGCTGCAACAACCGAGGAGATTACGGCAAACATGCACGAACTCCAGGTCCAGGTTACCCGGACCTCAAAGGAAGCCGGCGATGCCGCGGCTGCGACGGAAGAAACGGCAGCTTCTATTGTCGAAATCAATAAAGTGGTCGATAATGTAAGGAGCATTACCGACAATGTTTCAAAAGAACTTGGAAGATTTACGGTCTGATGAAATAACCCCGATATCTTTTCTTAAAGAATCTCCCGCATCCGGCAATCGCGCAAATAAAATCACACCTGATGCGGGGATCGTTTTCCCCGAAATTCTGAACTGGATCCCGGGGACTGGCAGTTGCAGATCCCATATTCATCCAATCCCGGAACATGATACGTCCGGCAGACCCCTCCCTTCAGGCAGGGAAAAAAGATATTGGGGTCCTTATTGCCATTCAGATCTCCGGAACGTCGTAGGACCCTATACCAGTCTCGATCTCGGCACGGGTTTCAATCCACCTGCGGTGTTCCCCCGTGATCGAAACCGAGATCGAGTTGGAATATGCATTCGATGCCGGGCCAAATATGTTCCATTCGTTCTTTCCGGAAATTATTGTGCGGATGGAAACCTGTGCACCGGGAGAAGAATCATAGGTTGCGTAAACCGAGCTTGTGTACTGGTAGCAGGAAGCCCCGGAACCGGCAGTCGCAGGACACTTGGTATTCTTCAGATCGAGGATCGGCCGGTAAAGAACTCCGGTTGCAAGCGGGGATTTCGTGTTTATCGGACCCTTTACCGGAACGTTGAGGGTAAGGGTCGTGCTGGACCGGGTAAGAACAGGAGCAGTAATCTTGATCATTGTCCCTTTATTCGAACTCAGGAGTGTCGTCGTCCAGTCTGACGGAAGTCCTGAAATCTGACGGTCGCTGTATCGTTCAGTGATCTGGGAATCCCCGGTACCGTTTGTCGGGACCGGGATGATGAATGTTACATTGGTTAAGTCTTCGTTCGTTGATATCGTACAGGTGTAGGAATACGTACTTTCGAGAGTGTTTCTGTATTTCTGTTCGACGTAGTTGCTATACCAGCCCTGCCCAATAAAAACTACGAGAATGACAAGCAATAAACCGGCAGCGACTTTGATAACCTTATCCATACTAATCTCCCCGGTATCTTTCTCCGGTTTCGTATCAACGTAACCGGTGAAATATCGGTTTACTGTTCCTTCTGTTCTGTCAGTTAAAATAGTATTCTCCGGATGTCCGGCACCCTGAATTTACTGAGTGGTAACAATCCCTCCGCCACGCCTTTATGCCGGGGATTCACAATATGGTATGATGACGATGTGCGCGGCAATCGTCCTTAAGGATGTCACGTTCCCTGACGGGCGGATTGCGGATATCTCGGTCTGTAAAGGCAGGGTTATCCATACCGGAGCAGGTATGGCCTGCGACCGGGCGATCGATTGTACGGGATACCTTGTCCTTCCCGGCGCAACAGACATGCACGTCCACATGAGGGGGGGAACCCAGTCTGCAAAAGAGGACTGGACAACGGGCAGCAGGAGTGCACTTGCAGGAGGAGTTACGCTCGTTGTCGACCAGCCCAACACGGTTCCCCCGCTTTCAACACCGGATGCTTTTTTAAAAAGGGTTGAAGATGCCAAGCGGAATTCTGTCTGCAACTTCGCAATTAACAGTGCTCTTACCGAGATAACGCCCTGCAGCCGGATGTGGGAGGCGGGGGCGATGGCGTTTGGCGAGACATTTTTTGGCCGGTCCAGTTACGGGGATGCGATCGAGCCCGGTGTCTTTGAACAATTATGCGATAGAGTAAGCCGGTTATCCGGCCTGGTCACAGTCCATGCGGAATCGGTGAGCGGGGTTCCCGGTAACGATCTCGGATCCCACGGGGAGGCCCGGTCCCCGCAGGGTGAAGCCGATGCAGTCCGCCTCGTCGAACAGCTGAACCGGTCCCGGTGTAGGCTTCACTTCTGCCACCTCAGCACTGCCGGCGCTATCGATGCTGTCAGGGAATCGTCAATTGAAGTCACTCCCCATCACCTTTTCCTGTCGACAGAATCATTCCGGAACGGTTCTGATACGCGGGGAAAGGTCAATCCGCCGCTCCGTTCAGAGCGTGAACGAAAGAACCTGATGAGCCGGTGGGAACGTATCGATATCATCGCCTCGGATCATGCCCCCCATACCCTTGCCGAGAAACAGGTACCGTTTTGCGATGCACCTTCGGGTATCCCCGGGGTTGAGACGATGATGCCGCTCCTTGTTGCAAAAGTACTGGATCGTACCCTGCCGGTTCAATCCCTGATTGCGAAGACTTCGGAAAATCCGGCACGGATTCTCGGAATTCATAAAGCCGGGTTCTCTGTTGGAGACCGTGCAGATTTTGCGCTGTATCCAAAGACACCGGCACCGATACGGGCCGACGATCTCCATTCCCGTTGCGGCTGGACACCGTTCGAGGGAATAAACGCGGTTTTTCCATCGCTTGTTATCATGGATGGCTCAGTTGTCTTTGATAAAGGAGAGTTCTGTCCGGGGAACCCCCGGTGGTTCCCCGGAAAAGGGTACGTGAATGTCCCGCCTGTATAAGGACATGCCCCTTACGGTTCTGTTGCATTGACGGGACTGAACGATACTTTCTTTGTCGACCATGTAAGTGTTAAAAATTTAAACGTCTCTTCATTGCAGCAGAACCCCTTTTTTTCTTACAAATGCCGGAGGGCGTTCCCGCTGTTCCGGTTGTTAAACAGTGTCCCGGTAGTCCCGGGTCATTTCCGATACATCATGGTTCTGTAAAATACGGCATCCTCCGGCATCCCGAGCGATTGCGCCACATTCGTGAACCGCACCGAGCCTGAATTCCCCAGCCAAAAAAGAATCCGGTTTCGTGAACCGGTATATCCCGGTCCCTACAATGCCTGCAATTCCTTCCGGTCGCTCGTATGATTTTTTCCGGCGAACCGCAGATCCCATTCCCTCCCATATACAAGCCGGTTCCGGATCGCCGGCTGGAATATCAACGCGAGCAGCACCGGGCCTGCAAGCATCGCCCAAAGGATGTTGTTGCCAAAATACCCGGTGAACTTGCTTAAGAACGGGCGCATAAAGAAGATCGTCCCGCACGCGGCAAGGAGCAGCATGCTTGCAAAGGTCGTAACAAGCGTCGTCGCCCAGAAAGAGCCGATACCGTAGAGATCCAGGCGCATCGCATGGCTTCGCATCATAGCATGCCAGAGCCGGTACGCGAGATACGGGTAGAGGACGTTGATTATGAACCCGAAGATGCTCATGAACGACCACGAACCGCCGAAATAATCGCCCGCGATATTGCCAAACCCGAGCCCCCATGCTGCTGCCGGTCCCCAGAGAATCCCGCAGACCGCCGGGAGAACCGCTTCCGGGCGGAGCGTGATGCCCGCAATCTCCAGGGGAACCTGGTTGAAAGGGACAAGGACAAGGACGGAGAAGAACGCGGTCACCGCGATCCAGGCAAGCCCTTTCCGGTCGAAAAAGACACCAGCGAGTTCATGCATGGTATTTTGTTGGCGGTGATCGGTTAAAAAAACCGGCGAAGATATCCGGCATGCTCCGGGTTACGGGGAAAGGATCTTCGAAATCAGGATCAGGTTCTCGTAGGAATTGTTGACAAAGAATGCCTGCTTCTTCTCCCCCTCTTTCTCGTACCCGAGCTTAACGTAGAGGTTTATTGCGCGGGGATTTGAGCCGGCAACCATGCATTCCATCCGGCGGAACCCGCGTTCTTTTGCCGTCTTCTCCAGGAACTGTATCGCGGTTGTGCCAATCCCCATCCCCTGGAATGCCGGTTCGATGTAGAGGAAGAACGTGGCTGCATGGGAAAGCCGGGTCCCGGGCGGCTGCGAATAATACCCGGCCCCGCCGATGATCCGCCCGCTGTTGTGGATCCCCCACAACGACATGAGCCCGCTTTCGATATACGACCACATGGCCCTTGTTGCTTCCATCGAAACGGGGGGAATGGTCTCAAAATGTTGTGCGATTGCCGGGATATTCGAAAGTTCATTGATCCGTGGGAGCTCCTCTTCTTTCAGCGGGAGGAACCAGACGGGTTCGGAAAGCGGGTCTCTTACCATGAAGTGCGTGGGCGACCCGATGATAAAATAGTGCCGGGATTCCGGCAGGGGAAAAGGGGAGTGCGGCGGAGCGCAAACACTCCGTTTCGATCTTCCGGTACAAAGCGGGTTATATCGACTTCTCCCAGCCCTGCCCCATGTCGATGAGGGGGCGGACTTCCGTGATCTCGAAGTTCACGACCGCTGCCATCATGTCCGCAACCTGTTTTCCGGCAGCCTTTGCCATCTCGGCCTTGTAGGATTCGAGCGCCGGCCCCGATGTTGCGATGCTCTTTGCTTTCATGTATACCCGGACCCCTTTCCATTCGGGAAGGGTTTTTCCCGGCTCCATCACAAGGTAGACCGCGTTTTTGTTCTGCTGGAGGTTTGCGAGCGTGCGGTTCTTCCCAAGACCGGCAACCACGGTCTTCTCATCGGTCATGCGGGGCGATCCCAGGACCGCGGCGTCGATCTTACCGGTCTTGTCGGCAGTGGAAAGCGTCCCGAGCCTCGGTGCCTTGTTGAAGTACTCCATGAGTTTTTTTGCCATAGCCATCACCTGTTTTTGCTTCGCGTTCTGCGGGAGAGACGTTAAATCTTATGGCTTGAACACGCCGGCAATAACACGGGGAATCCCCCGTGATTGTTCAGAAATGCCGGTGAAAATGCTGATGAAAATGCCGGTGAAACCGGCGGATGATTTTTGAACCGGGCATTTTCCAAAAAGAGCATCGGGTTCAGATGCCGTAAAAAAGGATTTCTGGGCGGAATCGGGAAAGAAAAAATCTCGTTTCCTCTCCGGAACCGACCTGCAGTATCACGTCCTCTTTGATCCCGTTCAGAAAGCGTCCGCGGATACGGGGACTGCCGTCACTGTCATCACCGATGTCATGAACCATGCTGCAGCAAGGATGATGATGATGAGCGGGATGATGATTGCGATTGCAACGGCAAGAACCGCTTTTCCCGTGCTGAGTTCCTGGAGCTCGCGGATACCGAGTACGCCAAGGACGAGCGACCAGAGCGAGAAGATAAAGCCGATGAACGGTATCCAGCCAAGGAGCAGCCGGGGCGTGCTGCCATAGATGACGGCATTCACGGTCTGCAGGATCCCTCTGCGGCCACCGAGGATGTAAACCCAGAGATGGAGCCAGGCGGCAAGGATGAGGGTTGCAATAAAACCGCCGATAAGTACCGTGAAGAAGACCATGACAGGAAGCGAAACCCCTTCCGGGATCGCTTTATACAGTTCCGTGCTGCCAAATCCCGCTGCGGCAATCACCGCGGAGAAGACTGCATTGACGAGGAGGAGTGCACCAAGACAGGTGAAGACCGTGCCGGGTTCGTCGTTCTTCGATTGCCGGAATGTCTCAACCGGATCTATCAGGAATCCTTTAATCTTCGTAACAAGTGTGTCAATCATGCCCTCGCGTATTTGTCTTAAAAAGGGATTAATGATGGCCTTTTATGTACGGGACCCGGGCATGACTGCTTCCCTGAGAACGTCAGGAAAATAATGATTTCCAGAGGTCCGGTTATTGATTATCCGGACCGTACCGTTCGAGGTAAATCGATTCATACACCTGTTTTTCACCGGGCTTTAACCGGAGAAGAAGGCTGTCGGCATGCTCCTCGCAGACATAGGCAAAACAGCACCCCATCGACTGGAACCCGATTGCATCCTTCCCGCAGTGCTCGCATTTTGGTTTTTCTGCCATGCAATATTCCTGTGGACTGCGGACAGAGATACGCTTTTCCGGTTTCAATTCCTGCAGGAATTTCCATCACTGCATTGGTCTTTCCAGAACCGGCACTTACCCGGCAGTCATTCTATGGGCAGGAAGGGGGTTTTTGGAAAAATTCACGATCCTTTCTGCGCAGCGATCTCCTTTGCCATTGCGTACGGGTGGGAGTACCTGCCGTTCTTTTCCGTATGGAACTTCATCAGCCGGGAGGACTTCATCTGCACGGACTGAACGGGGCAGTAATTCAGGCAGGAATAACAGTTGCAGCATCGGACCTTCTCCATCCACGCAGGCCGTTTGCCGGCCATGGCAATCTTCCCGGAGAGGCAGACCCGTGCACACGTGCCGCATCCCGTGCAGGTTCTGTCGGCATAAAATTCCTCCTTCACGCCAATAAGCCCGGTGAGCGCGGAGATCATCGGGAGGCACGTGAGCAGCAGGGCGGGAAGATGTAGCGTTGCATCCATGTCAATCTCCCGGAATGTCTCACGGTTCAGGATTTTATCCCGGATGGTGTCGAGCTTGTTTCGGGCAGCAGTTTCAAGGCGCCCGATCTCTTCCTCGGTTGCAGGGACATACCCCTGAAATTTCGGGTCGTTGCCAGGCATGTTCAGGGAAAGGGAAAGGTCAAGAGTCTTCCCTTTCTGTTTCAGGATGCCATCGATATCGGCGAACACCCTGTGGGTTGAGCCTGAACGAGTGGCAACGGCAAAAATATACCGTGCCTGCGACAGAAACGGCCTTCTCTAAAAAAATCCCTCATCGCAACCGGTACCCGGGCAAAATGGATCGGGAAGACAAAACCGATATCAGGGGCGCCGGTCCGGATCGCCGCCTGCTGCAGGAGGTGGATGACAGGAACCAGCTCCGATCCCGGGATCCGTTTCTGCAGTTCCCTTGCGGCAAAGAGCGAATTTCCCTTCCCGGAGAAATAATAGATTTCCGTCGCGGCCATAAAGTCCCTGATAGTTTTCGGTAATGATAAATCCATTGCCCCGTTCCCGGTTCATCGTATGCCGGGTGGATCGTGCTGACCGGAGAGATCATCGGGATTAAGCCCATTTCAGGAAACGATGCGCTTATCACCATCCCCCACGGTAGTATTTCATCATCAGGGTGAACGATGTCCTGCAATTCCCCGGTCGCACCCGCGGCACGAATCCCCCGGGCAACCTGCAAGCTCTTCGGGGCGATCAAGGCGTTATCCACGATAAGAAACAGCGTCATCCTTGTCCACGGGCCAAAGGGCTGCGTCTACCACATTAATTATATTCTCGGCATGCGGGGCGACCGTCCGTCCGAGATTTACACGACCGGGCTTTCGGAACGCGACGTGATCTTCGGCGCCGAGCAGAAGCTGAAGGATGCTGTCGCATACCTTGACGATGCACTGCGGCCGGAGCTTTTGTTTGTCCTCTCCTGCTGTTCGTCCGATATCATCGGCGAGGACGTGGGCAGTGCGGTCCGGGATGTTAAGACCCGGGCAAAGACCATCGCCATTGCTGCCGGGGGATTCGAAGGGGATTTCCACGAAGGGTACAGCGAGACGCTCTGCCAGCTCGTGCGGGAGTTTGCCGGAAAACCCGGAAGGACCGACGCCCGTGCCGTCAACCTTGTGGGTATGCTCCGTGCGGGTCCCGATCTTATGGAACTCCGGCGGATACTCGGTCTTATTGGGGTTACGGTAAACGCGGTCCTTACCGCCGATACATCCCGGGGAGAACTGGAACGGCTCGGGGATGCCGCCCTCAATATTGTGCCCTGCGAACCTTCCGGAAAAGAGGCGGCAGTCCTCCTGGAGAAACTCTGCGGCACTCCCTATATTATCGAAGAGATCCCTATCGGGTACCTGTCAACAACAGGTTTTCTCCTGCGGGTTGCAAAGACACTCGGGATTGAGACTCCTGCCCTTCCGGAAGGACCGGGGGCAGCGCCGGATTGCAGTTTCTTAAAGAACCGGCGCATCGCGATTGTGAGCGGTCCTACCCGGGCAGTATCGATGGTCCGTTTCCTCAAAGAGTACGACATTGCGCCTCGGCTTATTGTCGTGGATTCCGGTAGTTCCGTTGAAGAGAAGATCCGAAATCTTGCCGGATCGGATAGTGAAGTGCTGATCGAACCCGGTTACGAACGTATCGTTGAGGGACTCAGAGAACATAAAATCAACCTCCTTATCGGGGGGATGCTGGAGCTGCCGCTTGCAAAGACCCTCGGCATCGACCACATCGACATCATGCACGGGAGCGAGCGGACGATCGGGTTTGCCGGTGCAGAGAACCTTGCACGAATTCTTAAGAAAAAAGTCCGGGATACCCGGTGAAACGGGGCAAAAAGACTTTTGCAGATGATGGTTTTTCCATGCGCTTTTTGCAACAATCCCGCGAGATATTTATACAATCCCCGGCAATCCCTCTCTGTTGTGCCTATGCGAACAACCTCCGACCTCATTAACGAGATGCAGGAAGAGGCGAAGACTGCCTTCCTGGTCGTAATTGCCGTTGCATTTAATACCGAAACAAAATTCGTCTTCAGTTCCCACAACCATCTCCTTGAAGCGCTCAACCAGCTTGTAGAAAATGGCGGATCTCCTGTCGGTATTCTGCGCTTTGTCAGGGAAAACTCATCGGTCCAGGGGTATTACCGCCCGTTTGAAGAGTATGCAGACGCACCCTGGGTAAAAGACTACTTTTCCGGGCTTCTTTCCCATGCCGGTGAGATCATTGCGTTAAGCCGGGAAGGGCCGGATTTTCCGACGGCATATTAAAAACAGATCCTGTTTTTTTCCGTGAAGAGTCGTTTTTTGGTCAGGACTGTCCGGACGCTCCCGTAACCGGAACGGTTCCGGCGTTCCCCCCGTCACCACGGCAGCAGACAGTTCAGACCTCTTTGGAAATCTTGTAGAGCATGCTCGCCGGGATGGTCTCCATCGTCTCGGTACGGACAGTCCCGAACTTTCCGACAATGGTTAAGAACTTTACCAGCATCTCCTTGGAAGGCATCTCGAAGATCACGACAAAATCGTACTGGCCGAGCGTATAGTAGAGGGAGAGCATTTTTCCCCCGAGCGATTCGATGATCTGAGCGGCCTTTTTGTCGCGCTCGTCAATGGTGTCCAGCATATCAAACGCTGCGTGCGTCAGGTTTCCGAGCATAACATAGACAGGCATGCGGGAATCCTTACCCACAGGGTGGCAATAATAATTTTTGTCGCAATCATATCCCGCCAAAGAATAACTTATCCTCTCATGGAATTACCTGCAGGACAGGATTCATCCAGTTCTGCGATCCTGCCGGGAATGGAAAAATCCGGTGGTACGGCGTTTCGGCAACCCGGAACCGGCTGCCGGGGTGTAATTTTTTACGCGGGATGCAAAAAGCTCTTTTCCATCGGGGGTTATCGGATCAGGATTGCCGGATCCGGATCCCGATACCCTCAAACCAGCGGGACTTGTAATTTCCCGAGGAATCGTACTTGTACCCGATCGCCCTGAAAAATTTCTCGAACTGGGTCTTTGCACAGGAACTCTCCCGGGCAATAGTATTGGTGCGGTAGAAATGCGCGACGTAGGCAAAACTGGCGCCATGTTCCGGGAAATCCTCCCGCTGCACCGAATCGATCATCGGGAACTGCGCAAGAAGATCGTGCCATTCCGGGCAGGATCCTTCCCCCGGAATGGTGCGGCATTCCGGCTCATCTGCGACTGGTTCCTGCCCGGTTTTATTGGCCGCCTGCTGTTCTACCGCCTGCCTGCCGGGGGCCGGTTTTCTTCTCCCGGAAAGTCTTGAAGCGGGACGCTTCCCTGCGGGCGCCACCTCCGGAGTCATACCTGTATTGGGATATCGCGGGATATTTATAAGTTATTGTAATTTTACATCCCGGCAGTCCAAAAGGGAAATCTTTTGATGCATTCAATGGTGCCGGTTCCGCCAGTTATTCCACGGACCCGAAACGGGTCTCGTACCCGTTTGCGATGACCGCCGCACCAAGGAGCGGTGCATGGCCGGAGAGACTGCTCATGCAAAGCCGGGGCATGGGAAGGTACCGGTCCACGTATGCTTCCATTGGGGGAATGATCAGGTCCGGGTTTTTCAGGACAACAGACCCGTCAAGGACGATTGTCTCCGGATCATAGGCGACGATGATGTCAGAGATCCCCCGGGCATTGATCCTCCCGAGTTCCCGGATAAACCCGTGCTGTCCCGGATCCGGATCCTGCCGCACAGCATGAAAAACATCGGGAGCAGACTGAATCGTACCTGGTACCGGTACGATGCCGGTTCTCTCCTGCCACGCGTGGTAGAACCGGGGGAGGAACCTTCCGGAAGCGTACCCTTCCCAATGGCCCATTCCACCACACCCGCAGGTAAGATCATAATCGCTGTCCACGAACAGGTGACCGACCTCCCCGGCGTTCCCGTCGCGGCCGGTGACAGCCCTCCCGTTTGCGATGATCCCGGCCCCGATACCGGTTGAAAGCGTCAGGTACACAAAATTTTTGCAGCCCCGCCCTTCCCCGAAATATGCTTCACCGATGAGTCCCGCGCAGCAGTCATTGACAAGCCGGACCGGAAGACCGAATTCCGTGGCAAGGGGTCCGGAGACCGGGATGGTATCGAGCGGGATGTTCGGGGGATGCATGATGGTGGTGTGCGAACGGTTGACGGGGCCCGCCGCCCCGATCCCGATACCGGCCGATGCCCGGATCGCCTGTTCCGGGACAATGGCACGGATCTGCCGGATGATGAGACCGGTTATGGTTTCTGCATCGGCCGGGTCCTCCGGCATCGGTGTTACAATCAGCCGTTCTATGTGTCCCGTCCGGGTGACAAGACCGACCCGGAGGCTGGTTGCCCCGAGATCGACGGCAATGGCGGGACTTGTACCTGAAACCTTTTCATCGGACATTATGTCAGACCTCCTGCCGGGCCTGCCGGAACCGGTGACCCGGAGTATCGCGCATCCGGCAGGAAGAACACGGGAGAATTTTTCCTGATCGTTTATACCGCTCAGCGTTTAATAAACCATGATCCGGAATTCCGGGAATGATATAGATCTGGCAATTCGAATGGTTAATACCCCATTCCCTGCAACGGATTGTATGAAATACGCCATCGTGCTCGTTATCCTTCTCGCGATACCTGCTGCCGGGATCTGCGCTGCCGGATGCACGGGAATCCTGTCTCCGGGGACCAGCCAGCCGGCAGTTTCACCCGGTACATCCACGGGTTCCCATGGTCCCGGGGAACTCAACGCGACGATCGCACGGTTCGATACATACGCAGAGAAAGCCCGCCAGAGATGGAACGTCCCGGGCATGGCAGTTGCCATCGTAAAAGACCGCAACATCATTTTTATGAAAGGTTACGGCACAAAGACGGCCGGGGGAACCGAACCTGTCACGACTGATACGGTCTTCCAGATCGGTTCCACGTCAAAAGCATTCACGGCTGCTCTTGCCGCAATGGAAGTTGACAGCGGCAGGATGGACTGGAACGACCCGGTGATCCGGTATGTCCCGGACTTCCGGATGAGCGATCCCTATGTGACAAGAGAGTTCACGATCACCGATTCGCTCGCCCAGAGAAGCGGCCTTGACGAAAAATGGGGACAGGATATGGCAACGCTCGGGTACAACCGGAGCGAGATGATCCATGCCCTCCGGTACGCGGAACCGGTCACGAGCTTCCGTTCTTCCTACAGGTACCAGAATATCCCCTTCATCGTTGCGGCAGCAGCTGTCGAGAACACGAGCGGGATGAGCTGGGAGGATAACCTTAAGGTGCGGATCTTCACGCCGCTCAACATGACCGGCGCTTCAACCGGGTACGATGCATTCCGGTCGTCGCCCGATCATGCAGGCCTTCACATGATCGGGATACTGCCGGAGGGGAACCTCGGGCCGGTCCCCATCGATCCCGACTGGCGGTTCAACCATTTTACCGATGCGATGGGACCGGCCGGCGGCATCAACGCAAATAGTAAGGATATGGCGGCGTGGACGATCTTCCAGCTCGGTAACGGCACCTATGAAGGCAGACGGATCATGAGCGCGAAGAGCCTTGCCTACCTGCATACCCCGCAGACCCCGATACCGGAAGAGATGACTGCCAATTCGAAGAGTTACTACTGCCAGGGCTGGGTGTACCAGGAGATGAACGGGACGCCCCCGATTGTCCGGCATACCGGAGAGACACTGGGGCACCATGCATACATCCTGCTGGTCCCCGGTGAGAACCTTGGTATCGTCATCCTCGCAAACGAAGCCGGGCCCGGACTCCCGGAGGATGCCGGCATGATGTTTTACCGGATGTACTTCGGTACGGCAACCGGTTCCGAAACAAGTGCCGAAGATCCGCTGGCGGCAATAAAGACGTTCCTCTTCCGCCCGGAGGCTGCAAGGCCGGATCACCCGGCTCCCCCGCTCCTGCTTGCGGAGTATGCCGGATCATACGTAAACCCTGTCTACGGTACTGCAACCGTGAATGAAGTGAACGGGAACCTGACACTGACGCTCGGGAAAGATCCCGTGACGCTCTACCTCACCTCCTGGGACGGCAATACCTTTTCTGCGACATGTCCGGAGTGGACATGGGGACCGGAATACCATGGCAGGGTTGTCTTTGACACGGGTGATGACGGCACGGTCCGGCAGCTGACAACGACATTCTTCCTGCAGAAGATGTTCAACGAGAATGAAACCTTCGTACGGAGCGGTGCTGTCAAGGAACATCCCCGTTAATTCGTCCTGTGCCACAGGTTCCTGTTAAAAAGGGAATTTCCAATTTTCCATCCGACACGTTTTTCTTAAAAAATTTCGACGGAAGCGGGAGGAATCCTAAAGTGATGATGGATCTCGTGCCGCAGAAATACCCCATCAACGCTTCGCGCAGAAGTACCCGATGACAAGCCCGTGCTCCGCGAAGAGCTCGCAGGCAGGGCAGAAACATCCCATCGTTTTCACTTTCGATGGGGCCTGCGCTGTCCCGTGCGCGCAGTACAGTGATTCGGGCTTGTACCGTGCAAGGATGTTGCGCTTGTAGGTCGGGCACGCCCCGCAGTACTTCCTGCAGGTCGCATGGTTGTCATCAGTCGCATCGACTGATCTCATGCCGGTTCTCACCAATGAATGGATAGTCGGACGATGAATAATATGCTTCTTCCCGGATTTACCTCCGGTATCCAGCCGGACCCATGAGATCTTCCCGGGCTTCCCGATGACAGGACAATGCAGAGAAAATGTAAGGAAAATGAAAATTTCAGGAAAAGCGGATGGACCGAGCGGGAATTGAACCCGCGGCCTCTTCCATGCCAAGGAAGCGATCTACCACTGATCTATCGGCCCGCTTCTTATCTTATAGAACGGCATAGGTTAAAATAATTGTTTAAGGAGCCGGGAGAACGGCGGGCCCGGGATTCAGGCAGTGTATCCGCAGGTCTTCTTCCGGAACAGGAACCACACGATCCCGATAAGAAGCCCGGTGCAGCCGATGATCCAGGCATCGCGACTGAGAAATACGATGAGGCCGGCGCAGCTCAGCGCCCCGACCATCGGCACCCACCGGGGATACAGCCGGTGGTCTTCCGGCAACCGGAACGCGGCGATGTTGGCAATCAGGTAAAAAAACAGCATGGCAAAGGTGCTGACGGCAACAACCAGCGCGAGATCTGCAAGGAGCAGGGCGCCGATCATGGCGGCGCCGGTACCCGCGATGGCAAAATGCGGCGTCCGGAAACGCGGGTGGATCCTCCCGAATACCGCGGGAAGGTCCCGGCTCCGTGCCATCGAGAAGACGATACGGGATATCCCGAGGATGGTTGTGAGAAGCACGCTTGCGGTTGCAATCATCGCCCCGGCCGAGACAACGAGGATCGATGCGGGATACCCGGTGTTCCCGATCGCATCCGCGAGCGGGGATGCAGAGTGCGCTAAGGTGGGTGCGCCCGCAATGCCGACTGCAACTATCGACACAAGCAGGTAGAGCACGGTCGAGATCCCGAGCGCAAGGAAGATGGACCGGGGGATGGTATGTTCCGGTTCTTTCACCTCTTCGGCCATCAGGCTGACCCGGGCAAACCCGGTGTAGGCAAAGAAGATGAGGGCGGCTCCCCCCAGGATCCCGGTCGATCCTTCCGGTGCAAGGGGGAGAAAATTTTCCGTCCGGAAGAACAGGAGGCAGAAGACGATGAAGAAGATCAGGATCAGGACTTTTATAATCACGAGGACGTTGTTCAACAGCATGGACTCCCGGATCCCGATATAATTGATGGCAAGGAAGACAACGCAGACGAGGAGGGCAAGGACCTTTAGGGGAACTTCCGGGAAGATGACGATCCCGTACTGGGCAAAGCCGAGCGAGACAGCCGCACCGACAAAGATGTTGGAGAAGATCCAGATCCAGCCTGCCATGAAGCCGGCAAACGGGGAGATCAGTTGATACGCATACGCGTACGTACCGCCCTCTTCCGGGAGAAATGCGGATAGTTCGGCAACACTCATCGCCGAGAATGCCGCGATAGCACCGGCGATGATGATGGAGAAGAACATCGCCGGGCCGGCGATTCCCGCGACAATCCCGGTGACGATGAAGATACCGGACCCGATGATCGCGCCGATGCCAAGGGCTGTCGCACCAAAGAGACCGACTGCGCGTTGAAGACCGGGAGAATCTCTGCGATCGGGCATCAGGACTCCTTCTTTCCGGGATCTGTATCCGGGCGTGAGTCAGGAGTTTCTGGGCAGTTCCGGGACAAAAGGTCTTGGGAACCGGCAGGATTTTTTTGCCTGAAGGGATTGTTCTTATCGGGCGGAAATTAGGCAGGTCCCCTTGAAATTATTTATCCGGTTGATCTCTCCGGTCAAGCAGGTTCATTGCCCTTTTATTCACCCGCTCCGCAACGTACTGCCGGATACCGGGTATATCCGGTATTATATCAT
>Ga0116170_10000850_pt1 | contig 32029 bp, 22 predicted proteins | sample AD_JPNHW1_MetaG_FD_89797 | JGI IMG/M metagenome (GOLD analysis project Ga0116170, IMG submission 89797) | Active sludge microbial communities of municipal wastewater-treating anaerobic digesters from Japan - AD_JPNHW1_MetaG | ecosystem: Engineered > Bioreactor > Anaerobic > Digestate | place... | reverse complement strand
TTCCCTGCAAACGATGCCGCTAAGACCGGACGTTTTGCCTGGAGGGCAAAACGCGGGCGATTGCCGCAGGATGCGGCTTAGAGCCCGTGTTCCGGTCGTGCGAGCAGAGTGAGCATATGGAACTATGAGGGTGCGAAGATCGCAGAGCGTTGCAACGACTGACATGCCGTAAGACCAATGTTGGAGAGAAAAAAGTTTCCGTTTGCCTTGGAACCCCTATAAAAAATTGGCCGCGCTGACTCAATCTCTGTTAAAATAGCCCCATGTTCTTTCATGAGAGGTAGTGCCGATGTTCATTGTCCGCCGCCATTTTTATCTTCTGCTGCTGATTGTATTGCTGCTGAACGGCTGCGCCGACGATCAACAGACCATTACCACCCAAAACAGTAATCAACCTGTGCGCGGCGGCGTCTATCGCCGGGCCTTTTCAGATTCATACATCGTTCTCGACCCGGTTCTTATTAAAGACTCAAATTCCCATGAAGTCTGCCGCCAGATTTATGATGGACTCGTCGAATTCGATAACCAGGCAAAGGTTGTTCCGGCCCTCGCCACCTCATGGAAAATCAGCGATGACAAACTGACCTATACTTTCACCCTGCGTGATGATGTGCGCTTTCATCGCACTGCCGGCGGCCAGCCCAGCAGAAATGCAGGCCGAATCCTTGATGCTGCTGATGTGGTATTTTCTTTTAAACGTCTTCTTCAGCCTCGCGAAGATTCGCAGGCGGCATTCTTCTGGGTAATCAAGGGAGCCCGCGATTTCACCGAAGGCAAGGCCCCCGAAATTACCGGTTTGCGCCAAATAGGGAGTCACACAGTTGAATTCACCCTCGAAAAGCCCTTTGCCCCCTTTGTTTCTTTGCTGGCCATGATCAATGCCGGCATTGTCCCCCGGGAAGACGCCGCCGGTGATCTCGCGGCCCTGCCAGTGGGTTCCGGCCCGTTCCGCTGGGTCGCCCGGGCTTCTGATACCATTATTCTCGAAGCCAACGAAGAATATTTCCGCGGCCGGCCATGGCTTGATCGTCTCGAATTTCCGGTGATCACCGACGAAAACGAGCGCTTCAAAGCCTTCCTTGCTGGCTACCTGAGCCACGTTGAAGTTCCAGATTCACAGTATCGCAACGTTAAACAGAACCCAAAACTTTCAGCCTGCCTGCTTGAATCAAACCTCTGGGGTACAAACTACCTCGGTATGAACATCAGATTGAAGCCGTTCGATAACCCACTCGTTCGCAAAGCATTTAATTACGCGATTGACCGTGAAACCATTGTTAAGCTTGTATTGAATGATCGTGCGAAGGTTGCCAACGGGGTTTTACCCCCTGGGTTTCCCGGTCATGACGATGCCCTCGAAGGCTACTCTTATAATCTCGAACGGGCGCGACAGTATCTGACACAGGCCGGTTACCCTGAAGGCAAAGGGTTCCCCGCTATCGAATTACAGTATAACCGCGACCCGATTCATGCAAGAACTTCAGAATTCGTGCTGGCCAATCTTCGTGATATCGGTATCAACTGCACTGTTAAAGAGGTTGATTTCGGCGAGCACCTGACCAATATCGAAAATGGCTCAACCGCATTTTTTCGCATGGGCTGGACCGTTGACTACCCAGACCCCGACAGCTTGCTTTACACTCTTTTTCATTCTTCGAATATCGGGGTTGGCTATAACTTTTCAGGTTTCAATATTCCCGAAGTCGATGCTTTTCTCGATAAAGCCAGATTCGAAACCGAAATGAACAGCCGCGTTGAGCTGTATCGCCAGGCAGAAAAGTTGATCGTCGAAGAAGCCCCGTGGGTTTTTATGTATTTTTATACTATCCACGTGCTCTATCAACCACAGGTTAGAGGCCTGGTGCTCAGCCCGATGGGTGAGTCACTGATGCAATACCGGCAGATATGGTTTACTTCAGCAACCCCGGGATCAGATAAAAAGCCAGGAAATAAATGATCACTACCAGAACGGTCAGCAGATTCAGGTATTTGTCGATATAGACCTTGACGGTTGGCCCGTAATGCTTAAAAAGAAAGCCAACAAGGTAGAATCTTGCCCCGCGGCCAACGACCGATGCCAGCACGAATGGCAACAGCGATATTTTCGAAACCCCGGCAGTCACCGTAAATACTTTATATGGAATCGGCGTGAAGGCCGCAGTAAAAATGATGCTTACCGAGTACTTTTCATAAGAAGCACAGATCTGGGCGAACAATTCCCGCGTAAAACCCGGAACATAAAGGAAAAAGTAATCGCCAACCACCTGCCAGAAAGCAAAACCAATCAGATACCCAAACATGGCACCGGTGACCGACCCGACGGTGCAGACAGTCGCGTAGCGCAGCGAGAGTTGTGGTTTGGCCAGAGCCAGGGCGATCAACAGCACATCGGGTGGTATCGGAAAAAAACTGGATTCAGCGAAAGCGAGAAAAAACAGCGCCGGCACCGCATATGGGCTTTGTGCCCATGATAAAACCCAGTCATAAAGGCCTTTGATAAGTTTGGTCACTGCATGCTTGTCCTTTGCAGGCGAAAGATATAAGCTGAAGCAAAGATGATACACAACCTTGAAAGGTCTGGCAAGAATGGGAAAAAATATCTGGCCGGCAGAGCTGTTTAAACACCTCGCCCTGCTCTGTCTTTTTATTTTTTTGCCATTGCTGGTCGCCGGAACTCTGGGCTACCATACCTTGCTGCTCGAACGCGATCGACACTGCGAAAGCCTGACTCGCCGGCTTGATAACAGCCTGATTAAGGTTGGCAGCGCCACCAGGGTTGAAGTTTTCATGAAAATGCTTGCCCGCGGAACCTGGCGGGCCGTAGCCGCTGCCAATGGTAACCAACAGAAAATTCTCAATTTTTACCGAAACATGCATGCTTTTTTGCCGGTCGAATTTGATCTTTATGCTTTTAATAAAGCCGGTGAATTGATTACTCCCCCACAGATACCTCTAAAATCCAGATTTCTCGGCAGTCGACTCTGGGAAATCATCGCCTGTGACCCCATTGAACAAAGCCGTCGCTTTCAAAAACTGCGGCGACAATTAAAGGCCTTTCTTGGTATCGAATTTCGCATGTCCCAGTTTCTTGAGGGCCGTGACAGCATGCTGCAGATTATCAACCACCAGAAGCAGGGCTTTGTCTACTGGGTAAACGACCCGGTCGCACCCGGCCAGGGTGTGCTGCTAATCTTCTGGGACCAGCCCCCCCTCGATTTCAGGCTTCAACAGGTGCTCAAAAAGGTTAAAAAAGACTTTAGCAGCAGTTTCGTTGCCGCCAGTGATTCAAAAATCGATCATTTCAGCGGTGACCACCTCGACGCTGCCACCGCTGCTGAAGTTTTTCGAAAAATCGCCCTGCTCAATGCCAGAACCTTTTCTGATGACCAATTGCGCTGGTGGAGCGGTCGCCAGATCGAGAATCTCTGGGTTATCGGGTCAATCGATTCGGGGCTGGCAAACTTTACCCGCTATCAGAGCTTTTTTCTGGTGGCACTGGCTCTTATCGCCATTCTTGCCATCGGCATTTATCTGCATGCCAACCGCCTTTTCATACCGATCAGAGCCAAATTACTCGGCTTATTTCTTGTCGCCGTTCTAATTCCGGTCATGGGGTTCGCATATCTCGGCCACCGCTATCTCGGTGATCGTGAGGCGACATTGACGGCCCGGGTTGCCAATCAGGGCCGCCAGATGCTCGTCAGCTTCGATGAAACCTTTCGCAATGCCGGTGCAAGCTTCATCGACGAATTCAGAGAGTTGAGCCGTATCGCCCCCGTCATTGACCAGCCCGGTTCTCGCCAGATGCTCGAAACCAGACTGCAGGCCAACAATCTGATAACTTATGAACTTCGCAATGCCAGCAGCGCCGAAATTGTTTTTTCGCTTGAGAACGCGCTGGTGTTCGAGGGAATGCGCGAAGTTTCGGATGCCTTCGCCCGCTTCTGCCTCGATAACGCGTTTGGCTCAGACCTGACTTCAGCTGTTGACCCGTTGCTCGACATGGCGGTGCGCAGCCCCGAAGCCGGTCTGTGGTTCTTCTTTGACAGGCCCGATGAAGTGCATCGTATCTCTTTTGGGCCTGTTCCGATGTTTGTTTTCTGGAATACCATCAGGCGCCCTCGCGATTCGGCGATGCTGCATGTTTATATTCTTCAATCGGCATCACGCCTGACGCAGCAGTTGATTCGTTATCGCCTGCTCACTTCGTTGCAGACCGCAAAACCTTTCACTCTCGCAGCAATGAACCAGAAAAATGATACATGGCTGCCCGAAAAAGTTTATGAGAACCAGCAGTTACGTGATTTTGCAGCCCGCCTGCTCTTCAGTGAAAAGCCCGAAGAGATGAAACTGAGTCTCGCGGGCAATGAATACCTGGTTTCAGGGCAACGAGGCAAATACTCGGGTAATTACAGTCTCTTTGCCTTTTACCCTTACCAGCTGATAACCGATGAAATCAACAATTTGCGGAAACAAATCGGCGCGGCAATGCTGCTGTTTACGATTCTGGCGATGCTCGCTGCCTGGTTGCTCTCTGATACATTTCTGCTGCCGGTTTCCCGCCTTGGTGCCGGCGTTGCAGCCATCCACGCCCGAAACCACGGGTTTCGTATCGAACAGGATCAGCAGGACGAATTTGGCGACCTCGCTGCCAGTTTCAACCACATGATTGCTGACCTTAAAGAAATGCAACTGGCCCGCGATGTGCAGGAATCATTGCTACCGGCTGTCATACCCGCCTTGCCCGGCTATCAGCTGAGCTTTGCCAATCGCATGGCTTCAGCGGTTGGCGGTGATTACTATGATGTGCAGGTTCTCGATTCAGACAATATTTTTGTCGTCATTGGCGATGTTTCTGGCCATGGCGTTGGCTCGGCCCTCGTCATGTCAATGGCCAAAGCCATCGTTTATCATGGTCTTAAAGAAAGCCGCGATCTCATCAGTATATTTTCTGACCTCAACCTGGCAGTTAATACTTATTTCAGCCGCCCACCAGTGCGCAAGATGATTACCCTGTTTGCCGCAACTCTTAACCTCTCTTCCGGTCGGGGCTCCTTTGTCAATGCCGGCCATAATTTCCCCGTTCAGGTGACGGCTGCGGGCCAGTGCAATGATCTTGAATCGATTCATCTGCCCGTCGGCGCGGTTGCCTCCCTGAAAAAACTCGCAACCAGGCCCTTTCAGATGCTTCCAGGCGATTCGGTGGTTTTTTATACCGATGGCCTGGTCGAAGCCGCGAATCCGGCGGCCGGCCAATATGGTTACACCAGGCTGAAAAATCTGCTGACGGCCAACGCCGGCGTTGAACCTGAACTGCTGTCGGCAAGGCTGCTGGCGGCCTATGATGACTGGCTGGCCGGCCATGAGCAAGATGATGACGTTACTCTGGTGATCCTGCGCCGGCAGCCTGCCGCCTCAGCATGATCAAGGTGAGGTCGTCGTCGAGTTCTTCGCGTTGGTAATGCTGCAAAAAGCTGCTCAGTAAATGCTCTTTGACTGCTTCAAGGCTTTTGCCGCAATTCTGGCCGAGAATGCCTTCAACGTTTTTCAACCCGAATTCCTTCCCGGAGGGGTCGGTGCCTTCCACGATACCGTCAGTATAAAACAGCAGCAGATCATCTGGCGCCAGATTGCCTTCGATAACTTCATACTGGCTGCGCTTCAAAGAAACGCCCAGCGGCAAAGCTTCCTGGGCGATTTCCCTGATCTGACCCGTTGAATCACATATCAGCGGAAACGGGTGCCCGGCATTGCTCAGCGCGAACCGACCACTGCTGCAATCGAGAATCATCGCACAGAAAGTCATCAGCTTGCGCCGCCGAAGCAGTTCAAAAACCATTTCACTGAGACGGCGCATCATGACTGGCAGGCTTGTATCGTGAACCACGAACCTGAAAACCGAGGCCTTGACCATTGCCGTTAAGATGGCCGAACTGGCGCCATGACCTGTAACATCGCCGATGACAATGAGACAGCGGTTGCCGGGCAGACTGAATACATCAGCGTAATCGCCGCCGACGTCAGTGGCCATGCGGTTAAAAATCAGGCCATCATAACCCTCGATGGGCGGGCACACGGCCGGGATAAGGCATTGCTGTATTGCCCCGGCGATCAGCATTTCTTCAACTTCGGCCATCATCTCGTTAAAGGTGATGCCAAGTTCGCCGAGTTCATCGTGGTTGTTAATTTTGACCCGAAAAGCGGTGTTGCGCTTTCGCAGCTCTTTAAGCCCCTGATTTAATTCTGATACCGGTTCAAGAAAAGCTTTTGAAAGAAAAATTCCAGTAAGAATCGCCATCAATAAGATAAACGCGACACCAAGACTGATCTGAAACCACATCTCTGAAATACGGGCATCGATTTCAGCAGTCGGAAACAAGCTGGCGACAAAAAAATCCTTGAGCTTGATTCCGGGCATGCAGGCGGCGATATACTGCTGGCCTGAATATTGCAGCTGCGATGTCTCAATTTTGTCATTCAAACTCGACAACTTGAAGAGATTTTGCAGATTGTCTTCGCCGGCCACCATATCCGGAATCCACATCTGGCTTGCCGGCAGATGGGCAATCAGTCTGATGGCAACATTACCCAGGCTGAAGCGCTTTTTCAGGGCTTTGCCTAGATAGTCGAGGGCGTTGAATTGAACTTTGCTGTTGCCACCAACGTAAGCAACCGGGGTCTGCTCATCCTGGTAATAATTCCAGTACCAGTAAATGTTCGAGCCTTCAAACTCCATTTCGACCATGCGACCAGGCTGTTCAAAGAGATGCGAAAAGCCGATTACCGGATTCTCGAGCAGGCTGATCAGCACCAGGTCAGATTGTTTCAGTTTAACTCCAGCCTTTTGAAGACGCTCTGGCATGACTTTTTCGAGGCAGATCAGTGACATGCTGCGGCCCATGGCTTTAACTCTGTCGTTCGCTTCGCCCGTTGAAGTCGAAAACAACTGGTTCTGACCGATATCTCTGATTTCGAGCCAGTTGAAAAAATTCTCACCATGCTTGCCAATACCGACACTCTTTCTTATGGCTGTGTCGGCTTCTTTCCAGTCGCCCCCGAGGCGATGGTGCCAGCTTCGATCTTTAAAAAACCTGGCAAAAGTGGCAGAAATTTCGAGCTCTTTCTGCGCAAAACCAGAATCGACTTCCATTAAAAGATCGACGATGCCCTTGCGTGCTTCGTTTTCGAGAACGATTCGGTGGTCGCGTAGACCGTTATAGCCGAGATTCAACAGCCCGAGAACCGGCAGATAAACTGCAAAAAGAAAAATGATTACCAGCTTGTAACGTATCGACAGCCTCATAACGCCCGTGCCGGCAATAACCCTTCGCAAAAAGCCCAGACCAACCATGATTAACAGCAAAAAAAGACCGGTGATTAACTGCTTCGACCTTGTAAAAACAGCAGTAGAAAACGACTTGCCAAAAAGCATATCGAAATCCCTGCCCGCGTATTGTTTCCAGAGTCGTTCTTCTGCATAAAAAACCGCTCCAGATGAATTTTTGGCTGCGCTGGCAAACAAAGCCTGCGGGTCAGCAGCATATTCAGCACCATAAAAGACCCGGCCGGCCCGGTTCCGTAAAATTAGGGGCTGGTCAGAGCCTGCCTGGCGTCTGAGCCGGTTGATCAGCGGCGCGGTAAGGTCGTCGGCCAGTTCGATGAAGGCAATCATGCCGTGCCGGCCAGGTGCCTCGTGATACTGATAGAAAAGACCCTCTTTGCCGTAATTAAGAGTCGGAAAACACATGTCGTTACTGCTGGAAACGCGGCTGACACTGAAGTTACGCCCGAAGAGTGCTGAAACATCCGACTTGCGGCCGGTGTAGTCGTTGTTAATTTCGCGGCCAACCGCGCAGTCCCAGATATATTGCATGGCTGGTGCATCAATGGCTGGAGCCAGACCAGCTTCGATATAACGCCCTTGCCGGTCGAACAGGTAGATTTTGCAGCGCTGCTGTGTTTCAGAAAAAAAACCTTCAACAGCCTTCCTGATAGAAGCCAGGGTCTGGTCATTAGTGGCAGAAGTGCTGACAGCAGCGGTCAAGGGTAGAAGTTGCCGCCCAAGTCGCCGCAGAGCCGGGCCATAGATGCTCTCAGGGTTCAGATTCGCAAGAAAGTCGCGGGCCTGCTCTTCTATCTCATGGGTGGCCGATTGTTTTGCAACCGCCTGCTGGCCGTCAAAAACATGAAGAATAAGCATCAGCGAGAAAAATGCCGGTATGATTACCAGCAGACTGGCAACCATTGCGAAATTCAGAAGATTGGCACGTTTATTCTTCACTGTTAACGACGATTCGCTTTTAATAAAAAAAGCCGGGCGCCGGCAGAGTTTAGTTTCTGGCGGCGACCGCGGCTTTTGTCATTAACGCTTATTTTTTGGCAGCGACTTTTTTCTTTTCTTCTACGGGAGCCTTGGCTTCTGTGGCGGGCGCGCCGCTCAAAAGGCCAAGTGACTTTTTAACATTTATGACGATTTCAGCGAACACATCAGGATTCTCACGCATGAAAATCTTGGCGTTTTCGCGGCCCTGGCCGATTCTGATGTCGCCGTATGAGAACCAGGCGCCTGACTTCTGAATGATGTTGGCGCTTTCGGCGATTTCGAGAATTTCACCTTCGGTTGAAATGCCCTGACCGAACATCATGTCAAATCTGGCTTTCTTGAAGGGGGGGGCCACTTTGTTCTTGACGACCTTCACTTCGGTGATGTAACCGATTGGCTCGTCGCCTTCCTTGATCTGATCTTTGCGCCTGATATCAAGGCGAACCGAAGAAAAGAATTTCAGGGCGCGGCCGCCGGGGGTGGTTTCAGGATTGCCAAACATGACCCCGATCTTTTCGCGGATCTGGTTGATGAAAATGCATACGCAGCGAGACTTGCTGACTACCGGGGTCAGTTTGCGCATCGCCTGTGACATGAGACGGGCCTGCATGCCAACCGTGGCATCGCCCATATCGCCGTCAATTTCGGCTCTGCTGGTGAGCGCCGCAACTGAATCGAGAACAATGATGTCGATGGCATTGCTTCTGACAAGCATTTCGGTAATTTCAAGTGCTTCTTCACCGCTGCTGGGCTGTGCTATGAGCAGATTCTCGGTGTCAACACCAAGTTTTTTTGCATAAGAAGGATCAAGAGCGTGTTCAACATCGATAAAAGCAGCAGTGCCGCCAGCTTTTTGAGCCTGAGCAACCGAATGCAGAGCTACGGTGGTTTTGCCTGATGATTCTGGCCCGAAGATTTCGATGATGCGGCCGCGTGGCATGCCACCGACCCCCAGTGCGTAGTCAAGAGAAAGTGAACCGGTCGGAATCGATTCTACCTGCAAGTGCCTCGAACTGCCCAGTCGCATTACCGCGCCTTTGCCAAACTGCTTTTCAATACTTGACATAGCAGTTTCAAGTGATTTTAAGCGATCGGAACCAGTTGTTTTTTCCATCATCTGTTTGTTGTCAGCCACTTATCAATGCCTCCTGAATTTATTTGTTATAGAATAACACAAGCATCACCCGATATGCAAAATCACCTCAAAATGCCCGGCAAGCGCAAACGATTGCCCCTGATCTCATGCGGGTTATAAGCCGGTCATTTTAAAATTTTCTCATTCTTCTTTTTGATAATAGCAGAATTAAAGCCGGTTCTTCTGACTTCTTACGAAGAATAGTCTAGGCGTGGACAGAAGGCGGGATTACTTTTTCGGAAGCTTGTTACGCACAGGATGTGCTTATGCAGAACCGCGCACGATTGAGCGGTTCTGCAGAGCGAAAACTTAAGAATTAAAGTCGGCTGGAGCACCCGACAGCATCTATCCTGATGCTGTCGAGTATCGCTGACCTCCTGTCAGCAAAAAAGTAACCCGACTGATGGCCGCGCCGGTGAAGTAAGTTGGTTTTATTTTTGCAGGATTCAATAAGTGTTTTGCTGGGTTCAATAACCCGGTCTGATATTGAAGTTTGCCTGGGCGGTCGAGCAGATATATCTTGACAATCGGGCACGAAAAACTCAAGATTTCGTGATTCTATAATAGATACCGGAGAATTTTATGTTCGAATTAAAGCGGCACGACCGGCCTGTGAAGGTTCTCGGATTGATGAGCGGCACGAGTGGTGATGGCATTGATGGCTGTCTTGTTGAGTTTTCAACCGCAGGCGACCAGCGACTGCTCTGGCTAAAAAGCTTTGCCTATTCTGAAGCCCAGTTTTTAAGAATTCAGAGCTTGATGCGTAATGCCGATGCCGTTTCTATTACCCTTGGCGCTTCATATATTGCTGAACTGCACGCCCTGGCCTGTCAGCAGTTTTTTGCAAAAGAAAGCCTGCTGCCTGATGCGATCGCTGCCCATGGGCAGACGATCTGGCACCAGCCTGGCCCCCAATCCTGGGATGGAATAGCTTTAACCGGCACATTGCAGCTGCTTAATGGTGCTTTGTTGGCTAAAAGATGCGGTTTACCAGTTATCTGTAACTTCAGAGCCGCTGATATGGCTGCCGGAGGGCAGGGCGCCCCCCTGGTGCCGTTTGCCGACCTCTACCTGTTCGGGCGAAAAACCGGTCGAGACCTGGTCGTGGTCAACGTTGGCGGTATGGCGAACCTGACGGCAATCAGCGTTTCAGGTGCCAGGCCCGAAGTGGCCTGTGCGTTCGACACCGGGCCGGGCAACGTGCTGATGGATGCTTATATGCAGCATTGCGGCGCCGGAAGATTCGATGCCGACGGTCGTCTGGCGGCAACCGGCCATACACTGCCGGCCCAGTTGCGTGAATTACTTGCAGATCCTTACTTTCAACTGCCACCACCTAAATCGACCGGCCGAGAATACTTCAACCGTCAGCGTCTGGCGCCATTTTTAACCGATAAATCACCTTACAATGCGGCCGATGTCATGTCGACCCTGCTCGACCTTACGGTCATTTCAATTGCCGACGCTATAATCAATCTCGATGGCCAGCTTAACTTTCCGGCCGAGGTGCTGGTGGCCGGTGGTGGGGCTTTGAACTCAGAGTTGATGCGGCGCCTTGCCTTGCAACTGGGTGAGCGTTGTGCCCTGGCGACGACCGATAAATACGGGGTTCCGGTCATGGCCCGCGAAGCCATGGCCTTTGCAATTCTTGGCTACGCTTTTCTGACTGGCACCCCGGCAAACGTGCCGGTGGCAACCGGGGCTGATGCTCCTGCGTTGCTTGGCGAATACCACCCGGCCCAGGCCAGGACTATCTGATAAAATCTATCTGAACGATGCGACTGTCGATGCCGGTGGCCCCGGCAAGGCTTATATCGGCTGGGGTTTTGATGATCAGATGTTTCTCATCCTTCGGAAGAATTCTTCCGAAGGGCAGCAATGGCGCCATAAAGCCTTTTTCGCCGAGTTCGCTTTTGACCAGAAATTTAACCCAGACCTGGCCAATTTCAAGGCTGGTAAGGTTCTGGCAGTAAACGTTCAGTTCTTTCTGCCCAAGTTGTGGGTCAATATCAATTTTAACCGTGTTGCTGACGGCATTGTCGAGAATATCATTCCAGATTTTCTTGTGCGGCGAGTCTACGGGAAACCTGTTGAGATACTGCTTGTGCAATTCGACCAGTTCAGGGTAATACTCACGCTGCTGCATAACTGTGGCAACCGGAATAAGCCATTCAGGCTGGCGAGTGCGAAAAAATTCGCTGAGAGCCCCGCTGAGTGCTTCATTGGCCCTTTGGGGGTCGGGAGCCAGTCTGATCAGTGCTTCGAGCGGCATGTTGGGGTAATCATCTGGCGACGGCGGTAATTCACCCTCACCAGGTGGCTTGATTTTCATCGCGTGGTTTACCCATTCACGCAGCGAAATTGACTGCACCGGGTCGATCATGAGAAATTCGAAATAGCCCGGAATATCTGTACGGAAACCACGGCTCAGGTAGCCTTTCTGCCCGGGTGTCGGAAAAATGAACCCCAGGTTGTGGGCATCCCATCTGGCCAGGAAGATTTTGGATGATATGCCTTCACTCGCATAAAAATGCGCCTTGAACATCAGTCGTACCGGGTGCCAGCTGGCGTTCAGTATTAGCGGCATAAACCTGCTCATTTCAGAGGGAATAAACCACCGGGCAATGCCCCCCGGGGCGAAGTTGATATGCCGATCATGCGGTTCGGCAAGCACATAAATATACCGGGCTTCCTTGCGGGGGTCGGCCTTGAATTCGGCACCATAATCGCTGATTCTCGAAGGGGTATAATTTGCCGGAATCTTGAACTCAAAGCCATGAATGTTAACTTTGTAAGTGGCCCCAACTTCACCGGTGCTTACCAGATTGATTTCTTCAGGCGCCGATAGAAAGAATTCAGCGGGAATTTTCAGTTTATTGACGTAATATTCCCGCGCAATTTTTGGCAGCACCAGCCCGAAAAAGAACGGAATGAAAGATGCCACCGCAATCAGGATGACTTTCTGAAAAGGTGTAAGCCATACGACTTCTTCGGCTTTCCATGCTTTTTTCTTCGGTTTGGCTTCCTGGCTCATAATCCGTCTGTTTCTTCAGGTTTTTCCTGCATGTCGGCCAGTAGAGTGTCAACGCTTTCGATGATCGAACTCTCGGGAAACTTTTCTTTGATTTCCTGTAATACCTTTACGGCTTCTTCAACGCGATTAAGTGCAGTCAGAACCTCTGCCTGGGTAAAAAGAAACCGATCCTGCAACCGCCCGCCCGCTTTGGCGACCGGATGATTCTGCAGCAATTGAAGGGCTGTTTCCCATTGGTCGCAGTTGATGTTGCTGAGCACGTCTACATAGAAAGACAGGGCGTCGAGATTATCCTGGTTTTCAGAGAGCAGTTCAATTTCACGCTGCGCCTCGGCAGTTAAGGGATTTTCACTGAATTCAACCACGATTCTCTGAAAATAATCAATGGCGCTCTTGAAATCTTTGGTGAATTTGCGGGCCTCTGCCAGACCGAAAAGAGCCTCTATGTAGGCTTTGGTGGTGATTTCGCCGCCGGCTGAAGCAATCGCCTGATTGTAAAAATCAAGGGCTTCAAGATACTGGCCGCTGTGCATGGCATAACCGCCCCGGTTCATTAAAACGTTAAAGTGATTATCTTCGCTGAACCCCTGGTTAACCAGTTTCAGCTGATCTTTTTCAAGCTGGTAAAATTCGAGCCGGTAAAGCTCCGGTGGCCCGAAATCGTGATAACTGATCTGATTCCGGGTGCATAGAGCCGGGCTGCCTGCGTAAGTCGAGATGAAGACTTCACGGCAGATCAACGTATTGCTCTCTTGTTCAGGTGGCGGAAAAACCCGCTTGAAACTGTTGAGGTTGGTGTAGATAAAAGGCATGACGTCGATGCCGTCAGGATGCCGAAGCACAGCAATAATCTCAACGTTGCCATCGCCATCAAGATCGTTTTTTAAAAGGTCGGCAGGCAGCAGGCCGTCATAGGAATCTATAACTTGCCTTGCCCCACCTGGGCGCTGCAGAAGCAATCGCGTCGTTTCAAGCTGCTCAGCATCGTTTTCTTCAAGAAGCAGATCGCCTGCCCCGGCGACTTCGAGCTTCAAAAGTTGTTTTTGAGGTTCTACGGGCTGCGAAAAAGCAGATACTATCGGCAGCAACAACATAAAGGCTGCAACAGCAACATTCATACGCATCAGGCCTTTTGCTCCCGGGTGGCGTAAAAATTGCTGACCTGCTTTTTCATTAATTCGATTGCCTCGCTGGCCATCTGCTCTACAGCTATGTTTTTGCTGCACCCGGAAGCCGGCAGGTGCCCGCCACCGCCGAGTGCTACCGCAACTTCCTTGACGTTGATACCGCCACGTGACCTGAACTCGCAGAATGACATGCCGTCATCACGTTCAAAAATCACGACGCTGGCGAAAGTGTCAGTGTTGGTAAGCAGAAGGTTAAAGATACCGCTGCCAAAAACGTTTCCGAAAACGCCGCCCACTGCCTTCAGGTCAGATTGCCTGATTACGAGCGTCGCCAGTCGTCGATCACACTCAAGCTTGAAATTAGACAGCCCAAAGCCCTGAACCCGCAGGTCACCTTCGCTGCGACCAGAATTGAGGGTGTTGAGAATCGGCGTCGTATCAAGACCCGTTTTTAAAAGCCTGGCCGCCGCCAGATGGGCTGTATGGCGCATACCTTCGTTCTGAAATGATCTGGAATCGGTAACCAGGCCAAGCATCAAACTTAACGCTACATCAGCGTCGAGAGGCAGTTCGCCATGCACAAGCAGGGCAGCAATGATTTCACAGGTTGCCGATGCCCCGGTATCAACATAGTTCAGATCACCAAACATCGTGTTGCTGGCATGGTGGTCAATGTTGATCAGACCGGTTTTATGCGGGTCGCGGTTAAAAGTGAAACCAGTCCGGTCGGCGTCGCCCGAGTCGAGAACCATGATCAGATCATGGTCAGAGTTAATCTGTGCCTGACGCAGCAGCTTAACCTCAGGCCAGACAAACATGAAACGTTCAGGCACTCCGTCAAGCAAGCCGGCTTCTACATGTTTGCCGGCCTTCTGCAATGCTTTGACCAGCCCCGAAACCGAGCCAACCGCATCGCCATCAGGGCGAAGGTGAGCCGCTACCAGAATGCGGCTGGCGTTCTTCAGACGGGTAAGAATCTGTTGAGCATCGTTGCGTCGTTCAGTGGGTAGCATGTTTTAATATCGCATCGACATCTCTGGCCATTTCGTTACAGTAGGTTTCGGCCGGTCCCATGTCGATGGTCGCCCTTTCAAGATGATCGGCCATCAGGTCGCGAATTTCGAACCAGACGCTGAGGCGTGGTTCAAAATGGCAGTAGTCAAGCTGAATAAAAGGCGCCCGCAGGTTGGCATCTGCTTCGAGAGCTTTTTTGACAATCTCGCTCTCGACAGAAGACTTGCGAACCGGCAGATAAGTGGTTCTGACACTCCATTCGGCACCAATGTCCGTTGAGGTAAACCATTTAACAAAGTCCCAGGCACCGGCGATCTTCTTCGGATCGCCGTTGTTGAAGATGTTGATGTTGCTGCCCGAAAGAACCACACCGCGATTGATTTCGCCGGCTTTAGTTTCGGGTTGATTCCCTTCGCCTGCAACCATTAGATGGCCGGGTAGCGGGGCAATGCCAAATTCAAAGTTTTTGATGTCTTCTTCCATGAAGACCTTGCTGACAATACTGCTCTCAATCATCGCAACCTTGCCGGCGATAAAGTCGTTCTGGTGATCAAAGGCCTGACCTTCACGCGCAAGGCCTTCTCTAAGCATACTCTGTAGAAAATCAAGAGCTTTTACGGCCGCCGGGTCAGCAAAACCTGACTTCATAACGCCGTCAGGGCCATCGCTGACGATTTTGCCACCATACTGCAGAACCCGGTTCAGAAAACCCCATACATTGGCTTTGCTGCAGCCGTAACCGTAGACATTCTTGTCTTCGCCTGCCGTTTCGCGGTGGTATTTCGTAATTTTGCGGCAATACTCAACCATTTCTTCGAGAGTGTCGGGGCCGCGATCAGGGTCAAGACCAACCTTTTTGAACATGTTCTTGTTGTAATACAGCACTGGCACGCTCTTGTTGAATGGAAACGAATACAACCGACCATCAAAAGTATTGTTTTCGAGAAGTACCGGTACGATGTCGGCTTTGATATCTTCGCTTTCTGAGGCGATCAGGTCGTCGAGGCAGACAATCTTGTGGTGCTTGATGAATTTTTTAGTCAGGGTTTCGTAATTCTGAGAAATATCAGGCGCTTCATTGGCGACCAGTGAAGCAAGAACCTTTTTGGCGAGAGTGTCGTAGCTGCCCATGTTGACGCTTTTAACGTAATAGCTGCTCTGGCTCTTGTTGTAACGCGTGATAAGGTCATCCATTACAATACCAAGCGGACCGCCCATGGCGTGCCAGAAAACGATCTGAACCTTGCCGCCAACGACGTCAGTCTTGGCAGGCCCGGCAGTTTCGCGGTCATGTTGTATGATCAGGCCGACGACGAGTACCCAGCAGACCAGTGTTGCAATTAAAAAGTTTCGCATGCTTACTCCTTCATACCGGTGGTGGCCTGAGATTCAACAAACTGCTTCTGTGCCAGGAAATAGCCGATGACCAGCGGTAGAATCGTCATGGTCGAAGCCGCCATCAGCGGGCCCCATTTGGTGCCGGCTTCAGACGAGAAGTAACTTAAACCCACCTGAATAACCCGCAGATTGGTGTCGTTCGTAACAATCAGGGGCCAGACAAAGCTGTTCCAGTTCGCCAGAAACGAAAAGATGCCAAGAGTAACCATTGAGGGTATGCTCAGAGGCAATACAACCTTATAATAGAACTGAAACCGAGAACAACCATCAATAGTGGCGGCTTCAAAAAGATCTTTCGGCAGCTGCATAAAAAACTGCCTGAGAAAGAAAACCGCGTATGCCGAAGCGAACCAGGGCACAATGAGTGCCAGATATGAGTTTACCCAGCCTATCTTTGAAAGCACGATATAGTTCGGTATCAAAAGTGCCTGTTGAGGCAGCATCATGGTGCCGAGCATCAACATGAACATCGTATTCTTAAACGGAAAATTGAAAAACGCAAAGGCGTAAGCAGCCAATGATGCAAAAAACAGCGAAACCGAAGTCACGGTTATCGAAACAAAAATAGTGTTAAGAAAGAACCGATAGAACGGCTGCGCTCGCAGTGCAAACAGATAGTTGTCGAGCCACTGAAAGGGCGCTCTTATCTTCTGGTTGCGCTCAGCCGCAGGTTTTGCCTGCTCTGCCTGCCAGGCTGCTGCTTCATCGTTTTTGCGGTTAATGCGGGCTTTTTCTTCGGCACCGTTCAAAAAGCCAGGGCGGGCCAGATCTGGCAATAAAACGATTTTTTTGCTGGTGCTGAGAATTTCATCCTGACTCTTAAAAGAGGTGGCGATCATCCAGATGAATGGAAAAAGCATGAAAATAGAGCCGATGATGAGCAGTGTGTGAACGGGTACGTGATCAGGGTGTTTGAATTTAAACATGGTTTAACGTTTCCTCATCATGAATAATGCACTTTCTTTTCAAGATAGAGCTTATTGAAAAGAGTGCAGCCAAAAATGATCACGAACAGAACAAAAGCCGCCGCCAGGGCGTAACCGAACTCGAACTGTTCAAAGGCTTTGCGGTAAAGGTAATAAACGACAACCATGGTGCTTTTAAGCGGGCCGCCGCGTGGGGTCATCATATAGACCTGGCTGAACACCTGAAAAGAGCCGATGACCGAAATGGTGAAAATAAAGAAGGTGGTGGGCGACAGCAACGGCCAGGTTATATGCCTGAACTGCTGCCAGCGATTGGCCCCGTCAATGCGGGCCGCTTCATAGAGATGCCGCGGAATATTCTGCAAACCGGCCAGAAAGATGATGACGTTATGCCCGAGACCCTTCCAGACGCTCATGAAAATGATGGCAGGCATGGCCCAGGTCGGGTCTTGAAGCCATGCTCGCGGGTCGATACTGAAAATATCGAGAATTTTGTTCAATAGACCAAAGTCTGGGTGGTAAATAAAATTCCAGACGATCGCCACGGCGTTGATCGAGGTGATGACCGGAATAAAATAAACAGTACGGTAGATGCCGATTGCGGAAATCGGGTTATTGAGCAACATGGCAATAATCAACGAAAACATGATCGACAACGGTACACTGACCGCCGCGTAATAAATGGTGTTCCAGAGTGATTTAAAAAACAACGGGTCATCCATGAGCCTTGAATAATTGCCGGCGCCTACAAATTCAGGCTGACCGATTAAATCCCATTCGTAAAAGCTGACCCACAGCGAATAAAATATGGGAAGTACATGGAAAGCCAGCAGAATTACCAACACCGGCATCAGGTATAGGTAAGCTCCCCAGTCTTTGTTGCGTTTATTTGCCATTGCTCATGTCCTGACTTTAAAAATGAAGGGGGCGGGCGCTGCCAGAAGACCGCGCCCGCCCAAGATGATTATTTGCGTGATCTGGCGGCCGGTTTGTCTTTGCCGGCGAGAATCTTCATCAGATTGTCGTAAATTCTCGGGGTTTCGTGTTCAAACGGGGGTGGCCCCGGCTGAGCCATGTTGATGTCGCTGTCGGGGTACTGATAATCAGTAAAATTACAGCAGCCGATCAATACCAGAGTACCCTTGACGATCTTTTCAATAGCCATCAGCGGTATCGGAATATTGCCTGGGTACATAACCGCTGGGCTTTTCGGGTCGCCGTCTTTGTTGAAAGTGTCATTATCGCCGCTCAGCAGAATTTCGACCCCTGCTGCTTCGGTCAAAGGCTTGTTGTTGCGGTCGATCAATGAGCAACTGCCCCAGGTGATGACGGTTTTGACGCCTTCATTTATCGGGTGGCCCTTTTTGAGCACGTGGGCGAGAACTCCCCATGGCTTGTTGGTCTTGTTGGTGGGGTCGTGAACCTGGTCATCATTGAAACGCATCACCGCGCCCATTTTTTCGAGCATGTAATTCATGGTGATGGTACCACGCAGTTTCGATGAATCCCATGAACCGCCCATGACCAGATTGCCGCCGGCCATGAACCACTCAGCAACCGCGACTGCTTCGTTTTCAATGAATTTGAGGCTGGGGTCGGGTATCATGAGAATCCCGAAATTTTTCAACATTTCGGGTCTGATCAGATTGAGAGTGTAATAAACCTTCAGGCCGTTTTTGACCATGTGGCGTTCGAAGGTTTCCATTTTGTCTGATGAAGCGTTGCCATGCGCCGCGTCGATCAGAATGTTTATCGCTTTTTCTTCGGCCTTCGCTTCGTTATAAAAGGCAACTTTGCGTGAGGGAATCCGCTTCGCCGGTGTCTGGCCGGTTACCCAGACCATGGCGTTGTAAGCGATCTGCGGGTGCGAGAACATGAAAGAATCGTAACTGTCGTGCAGTTTATTCTTGCCGCCACTGCCGGTGCCGTCGTCAAAAGGCGAACTGTCGCCAATAGCGAATACACGACCCGAACCGTATTCTGCTGCCACCAGATAGGGCGATTTGGCAACGCGACTGTCGATCAGGCCTACGGCCTTCGCGCCTTCTGCTTCGACGATGTCAAAAGTTGAACCGGCCCAGATACCAACCGACTTGAAACCGAACATCGCCGGATGTTCCTGGTTGATTGGCCCTGCTACCGGAGCTTCATAAACCATATTGCCCTTGAATTTAAAACCAAACTTCGGGCAGAATTCATTGAGGGCGCGAACCGCATCCCAGCCGTCGTTGTCGCGGTCAGCATTGCCGTGGTCGCCGACGATAAAAAGACCGCCACCATTTTTAACAAAATTGACAATCAGCTCAGTCTCAGCTTTGCTGTATGGGTTGTTCGGTTCAGCGAGAATCAGAGCATCGTAATCTTTGAGCAGTTCAGCAGTGAACGCCCGGCCTGAGGTAACCTTACTGAGGCTTTCAACCTTAAAATCGTTGGCTTTGAGCATGTCAACCATTTCAGAGTAGGCGCCTTCCGGTATCCAGTCAGCGTTACCGGCAGTCTGGCCATGGGTGTCGTCATAAATCACGTTGAACGCCTGCGCACCTGAGCAGGCACCCAGCAGTAAAACGATAACCAGCAGAAAACGAAACTTCTTCATTCCTTACCTCCACGCGTTTGGGGTTCTGCCAGTATATGCAAAAACTCAAAAAGAGGCAAGTTTTACCTGCAACCGCTATACCGGGTGGTTGGGGGGTTATTCGTCGTGGCGGTTGAGACCCTCAACCAGTTTGACGAGGTCACCAGACCAGAGATTCAACGGGCCGGCAAAATTGGCCAGCATGAATAAACGGGTTATGTCGCTGTTGAACCTTATGGCACGCAGATTGTAGTCTTGCAGAAATTTCAGCAGAAGTTCCATTTTGGTGGCCGAAGTATCGCTGAACACCGCCACATTGTTTTCAGCAAAGGGGTAGGGGAGAAAGCGAAAATTGAAGACATTTGACTTCTGCATAATTTCTTCAGGTTTGCGCAGGCCAATGAACCAGATATTCGTGAAATTATCGACGTAAATCTGGTTGCTGTGGTCAAAGCCAGCGTCATAAACATTGTTGTATTTGCCATCAAGATTGCGAAAAACAAACACATACTGCAGCGGCAAAGGCTGCGGGCTGGTCAGAGTCGGGCTTACTGCCTTGTCGCGCGCGGTTGCAGAGGTTGGCGCCGGGGTCAGAAAGGCGCTAAAATTCTTGCTGAGATCCCAGAATGGCAGATTGAGCCGTTTGCTCATCAACCTGCCTTCAAGATAAAGCACCCGGTCGTTGGTCCAGAATGATATCAGTTTGATGGTGTTGCGCGATTCAACTCTTTGTGCGTGATCCTCGTTGACGGTGCCGTTGGGCATGATGCGGTAGCGGTGCAATACGGTCTTGCGATAATCAAGATCGTCAAACAGATAACGACTGCGGGCCTGCCCGATCACTTCTACCAGAGCAAAAGACTGGCTGTCTGCTGACCAGACGACTTCACCTATCTCACTCGGCAGACGCAGAATATCAGCAGAGACACTGTTGCTGGCAAGATCGACGAGGTGGGCGTTTCTGGCTGAAGTCAGCAGCAGGCGACTGCCATCAGGCGACCAGCACGGAAAAGCATTGATATAGTTCGCTTCAAGCCTGTCGAGAGGCAGGTCAGTGCGCAGTCGGCCCTGGGTCGCGTCAAAAATAAAAAACTGGCGTTCGAGTGATAGATTGTCAAGAGTCATGCCAGCCAGGGTCGCCCCGGTCGGTGACCAGCGCATATCCAGCAGGGTCACCCGGGATGTGCCGGGCAATATTTTTATCGGTTCACCCTTGCCCAGTGGCTTGACCATCGGTTGCATGCCGTCGGTGAAGGCGATGAACTTGCTGTCGGCTGATGCCGAAAGATTTGCATACCATTCAGGGGCCTGGTCGAGCAGCAGTGTACTGCTGCATACACCATTGCTGTCGGTCATCAAAAACAGACGGTTACTGCGTTTGAAAGGTCTGGCAGTAACGACATGGTGCTCGTCAACGATACAGAAGTCAGTATCTGGTTCAAGACTTTTCTGGTAAGAAGAATGGTTGACCAGCTCGGTTTTAATGGCTATTTTGCTGGTTTTGCGCGGAAAATTATCGGGTATGGCGAAGAGATTGTCGTCACTGTCGAGCAGAAAAGACTTTTCCGTGCTTTCCTGTTCGCGTAAATGCTGGTTGACCACCTGCAAAACATGGTTGATCCCGGTGTCGTTGATTCTCAGGCGGCGGCCGTCTTCGTTCCAGTCTTCAATGGCTATGTCGGGCGCGTAGACCAGGGTTACTTTGCTGCCGGCGGCGATTTTCTGCAGCCGCAGCAGATATTGCAGGTAGTTTTCAATCAGATTGACGATCAGGTTCAGGCGCGGCAGTTCTATGTGCAGCGGGTGGGCTGAATTAGGACCCGAACGAATAGATGGCTGAAAAATCAACTCGACACGCGGGGTATTAAAATTGATTATCTGGTCGGTCTTCTGGGCGGTAGCCGGTGAACTGCAACAGACTGCCAGAATGATCAGCATGCCGAACAGTCTTGATACCAGGCATTTGCATCGGGTATTCATGTGTTATTCTCCATTTTTGCTGCCTGGATGCAGGCTTTTGAAAATTTCTTCGATGAGACCGTCTACCAGCTGATCAACCGGCAGGGTTCTGATTACTTTGCCATGCCTGAAAAGCAGGCCGCTATCTTTGCCGCCGGCAATGCCAAAGTCGGCTTGTTCGGCTTCGCCAGGCCCGTTAACCGCGCAGCCCATCACCGCAACCTGAAAAGAGCCTTTGACTCCCTCAAGGCGTTGTTTAACGGCCCGGGCGATCTGTTGCAGCGGAATCTGACAACGCCCGCAGGTCGGGCATGATACGATGACCGGCCCGGACTCACGTAACCCGAGACATTTAAGAATTTTAATACCGGTCAAAACTTCGTCTGCTGAGTCGCCGGTCAGCGAAACCCTGATGGTGTCGCCGATTCCCTGCATCAGCAGGCTGCCAATACCGATTGAAGACCTGATGATGCCCTCTTCGGGCAAGCCTGATTCAGTGACGCCAAGATGCAACGGGTAGTCGCAGGCATCGGCGACCAGGCGCACCGCTTCAGTCATCATCGGCAGATCAAAAGCCTTGACCGCGATCTTGATAAGGTTAAAACCATATTTTTCGAGGCGTCTGACCTCACTCATGGCCGATTCGGCAAGACCTGCCGCGGTGACCCCGCCGTATCTTGCCTTGATTTCGGGGTCTAGAGAACCGGCGTTGACGCCGACCCTGATGGGAATCTTGCGGTCGTTGGCGGCGGCGGCGACTTCCCTGACTTTTTCTTCGCTTCTGATGTTGCCAGGGTTGAGACGCAGGGCATGAACACCGTTCTTGATGGCAGTCAAAGCCAGCTGGTGGTCAAAATGAATATCGGCGATGACTGGCAACTGGCTCGCAGCACAGATCGGCTTTAAGGCTTCGGCGGCGCTCATGTCTGGCACCGCGAGCCTGATAATATCGCAACCGGCAAGCTGCAAACGCCTGATCTCATTCAGGGTTGCAGTTACGTCGCGGGTGTCTGTTTTGGTCATTGTTTGAACCGTAATCGGTGCGTCACCGCCCACGAGGGTTGAACCCAGTCTGATTGCCCGGCTTTTTCGTCTGGTACTGTTAATCATTTTAACCCTGCCACTATGAAAGTTATGTCGTCAGAATAGCGCTTGCGAATGAATGGTGCAATTTCTTCGCTGACCAGGCGGTGACATTCTTCAACCCCGCTCATAGAAGCCGAAGCCAGATAGTCTGCAAGATCTCGACCCCGCAGTTCTTTGAATGCCTTGAACAGCCCGTTCGTCGAAATGAACACCAGGTCGCCCACGCCGGGCATGATATCACAGACCGATGCCTGTGTCTGCACGCCCAGGCCAACTGGTTCAGAATTTTCCTCAAGCAGCCGGGTTACCTGGCCATTACTGATCAGCAGCGGCGATGGATTACCACAATTGCGGATGCGCAGCCCTTGGTCATTGGCGGTTACCAGCGTAATGGCAGAACAGAGTTGCGGGTTCGCAAAGTGTTGCAGTAAACGGCTGACGGTCAGCAGTTTCGCGTCTGCATCATTGACCGACCTGAAGACACTGAATAGCAGGTTCAGCGTCAGAACTGCCTGAATACCGTGATGAAAAGCGTCATAAAGCCCTAAAAATTGGTTGCCCTCATCTTCGCAGATGTCGAGCATGTCACCCTTTATTTCGCCAGCCAGAGAAGAAAATGCCGCGATCTTGAAGCCTGCAAAGGTTTGCGGCCCAGGGTTGGCGCTGATTGCACGCAGCATTCCTGCTGCCAGTTCGATTTCTCGCGCTGCCTTTTCCTGGGTCAGCAAGCGATTAATCATTTGCAGATTCTCGATGATATGAGGGATCTCGTGGGTTAGACCCTGCACCAGATTCAATTCGGTTTCGGTGTAGGGTACCTTTGTACTTTTTGGCCCGAGCAGCAGACAGCCATAAAATTCTTCGTCGCTGCAGAAAGCAAAATAGTGTCGATAATCTTTTGCTTTTAATGCTTTCGCAGTCTGCAGCAGGGTTTCGTTGCCAGTTCCACCGTAAAAGTGCATGATGGCATCAATATCGTTGAGTTCGGCAGGCAGTTCGGGGAATGCCACCGCCGCTTCTTCGCCAGAATCAGGGTTCGCAGCCAGAACCACCCCTGATGAAAAATCAAGAATGAGCTGCAGTTCGCTCACAAAGCGTGCGAACAACCTGGCTCTGTCAGGTTGTTTGCGAAGTTCAGTGAGTATTGCCTGCATGACCTTCGCCGAGTCAAAGGCCTGACGACCGAAAAAGCGGTTTACCAGATTTACCAGTATTTCCTTGAGGGGCGAAAAGACCGCTGAAATCAGAAGAATCGAGAAAATCCTGCTCCAGACATCAGAAAAGTTGAGGATCGCCTGCATGAGTTCCTGCATCAGTTCCATGAACCCGGCCAGAATTGCCGTCAACAGCGTGTAAACCAGGCCGATCGAAAAAATCAGGTCGATTTCCATCAGGTTGTAACGCAACATCGTGTAACTGAGAATGATGCTCATGATGATGCCCAGCACCGGAAACAAACCGAACGGGTACATGGTCATGCCACCCGTAAACCAGCGACTGAGGGCAATAATGATTGACCCGGCGGCTACCGGCAGCAGCATCGCCGTGAAGGTGTAGCGCAATCGGCGCATCTGGGCCGTGGATTCAGCTTTCTGGCGACTGTTTGATAAGGTGGTCAGCGATAAAAAAAGGTAACCGACGATGATACCCTTCAAAACGAATTCAAAGCTGCCAAAAGTCAGCGAAAAGCCGCCCGGGGCTGCTTCAAAATTGCTTACCAGTCGGTTTGACCACAGCAAAGCCAGCAGCAGGGTCGCCGGCAGAAAAATCAGCAGCGGGCGCCATCGATCTCGAAATATCAGGGCGTCAGCCTGATATTCAGGATAAATAGCGGTAAAAACGCAGAAAAAGTAGGCGAGCAGTATGCCAGGGGTGAAGAGCAGTTTTACACCGGTGGCGCTGATACTGGTATGGATAAGATATAGTTCGCCAAGGCTCCAGAACATGAACAACAGCAACAACAGGCTGAACAAACGATTCTCGCGCCGTGAAGTGTTTTTGACGAGAACAAGAACTGCAAGGCCGGCCTGAATCATTGCTGACGTCACCCCGAGAAATGCTGAAAAATCCATTATCTGAATTTCCAGTTGGGCTGACGGATTCTGGTGGCCGCAGGGCGCATGGTGACGGTGGTGACGAGGTCTGCCGATTCTCCCTGCTGTTTGAAATCGAGAGTGATGCGAATCAGACTGATGCGCTGCCGTTGCCCCGAATCATTCGAGACCATATCAAATGGGTAATAAGACCAGCCCACCGGCGAAACCTGGTCGTAGTTTTCGAAAAACGGCTGAAAAAGCTGCGGGCCGATTTTTTCGAGGCTCAGCATTTTAACAGGATTTTCGCGGTTCTCGGCACGCCAGAGAACCTGCTGCCGCCCGCCACGTTCGACTTCCCAGGTGACGGTTACCAGGGCATCTTCGCCCGGGTCTGGCTTTTCGAGGGAATACTTGTAACAGCGCATTTTGACCATGTCAGGCTTGATTTCGAGGATTTCTTTGGCGTTGCGCAGGTCTGCGACCATCCGTTCCATTTTATTGCGGACTTCTGAGGTTAATATCAGTTGCGAAGTGCCTTTTCGAACGGTTGACATGCCGGTTGACTGCATCAGATAAAGAACCCCCCCGACCAGCAGGGTCAGCGACATTCCAAGCAGCAGTTCAACAAGGGTGAAGCCATGTTTTCTGTTCATTTGTGCAGTCCGATCAGGGTGGCGATTTCTGCTATTTTTTTGTCGGTTGCATCGTAGACCAGCACGCTGATCTTTTTGAGCTTCGACGGCATCGCTGATTCAGAAATCTGCTCGACTTTGACCACCCGTCGATAATTTCGGTAGTCTTCAGGGTAGGTCTGCAACTGTTTGAGAAAACCCTTTGGATAAACCTGCTTCAGTCTGGTAAAGGTGGTTTTGAGTTCACTTTCGTTGAGCGACCGGTCGGTGAACACGTCAGAAAAATACTTTTCGAATGACGCCTCGTTGTAATAGGCCTCGTCATACTTTGGGCGGTCCTGAAACACTTCGCGAAAATTCTCATAATCGGATTTGATGATTTCAAATGGCAGGCCCTTGATTTCTTCAAGTTTCTCACGAGCCAGATTATAAGCCAGAACATGCTCGGCGTTATCGTGACTGCCCTGAACGCCGAACAGAAACATGTTGGTGAACGGCAGTGCCACGAGACCAATCAGAAATAAAACCACGAGTATTTCGATGAGAGTGAACCCGCCCTGGCGGCGTATCGTGACCATTACATCGCCTCCGGTGCAATAAAGACCTGGTTGCGGCCTTTGTTCTTGGCGACATAAAGCGCGCGGTCGGCCTCATCGACTAATTCTTCCATGGTCAGGTTACGCAGGTGCAGTGATGAAACTCCGATTGATACCGTAACTCGCATGTGAGCATCACGGTAAACGTATTCTGAACCTTCAATGGCCTTGCGAATGCGTTCTGCCACAACGAAAGCTTCTTTTATGCCGGTTTGCGGCAGCAGCAGTGCAATTTCTTCGCCGCCGTAGCGCCCGGGCGTATCAACGGTTCTGATATTTTCGATCAGGCGCTGGGCGGTTTCGCGCAAAACGTAGTCGCCGGCCTGATGGCCATGAGTGTCGTTAAATTTTTTGAAATTGTCAATGTCGAGCATCATCAGGCCAAGATCGAGCTGATATCTCTTTGAACGGCTGATTTCCTTGTCGAGAGTGGCCAGAAAAAAGCGCCGCAGATAGAGCCGGGTCAGGCTGTCGGTGATCGCTTCCTCGAAAAGTCTCTGGTTCTCAATGATCAGGCCCAGATGATGCCGCAGCGTATCCATGAAATTCTTTTCGTCATCAGAAAAGCTTTTTTTATCGGTGAAGCGTTCGGGCGCGAAAACCAGGTAGATCGCTCCGAACTTGCGGTCTTCAAAGTAGAGCGGCAGGCTGAGAATGTGTTTGCCCGAAGTGCTTTCGGTTTCAAGGGTTTCGCGGCAGCTGCGTAACGAAGCTTTTGCACAGTTTTTAATTGCCTCGGCGTCTGCAACATCAGGGTTTTCAGAGATGAACAGTTCAATGCTGCCTTCAGTGCCCGAAACCCAGACTGTGCCAGCCGATTCGGCGTTGAGGTGTTCCTGAAGGTTTTCGGCTGCCAGTTCGAAAATTTCGCGCTGACTGTGGGTCGTCGAGGCTTTCTGGGTAAGGTTGTAGAGAACTGTCAGTTCGGTAAGCCGGTTGCGAAGGCGCCGGGTCATCAGATTAAAAATCGTCGAAAGTTCGCCAAGTTCGTCTTTGGCAAAAACCGGCAGATTCAGCTCAAGATCGCCATTGCTGATGGCCCGGGCGCCATTCGAAAGAATCGAAACCGGGGCGAGAAATTCCTTGATCAGAATGGTGATCAGAAACAACGATGCGGCCAGACTGCATAGTAGCCCGAAACCGACCAGCAGGTAGGTGAAGTGAATGGTTTCCATGATGCTGTTCCAGCTTGAACGTGCCCCGATCAAAAAATCTCTGGCATTGATGCCACGACCAACCGCTGCCAGCATTGGCTCGTTCTCATCGGCGAGCAGATCGGTGGTGATGTTATTGTTGTAATTCGAAGCAGCAATCAGCGAAAGCAGATTCGCCTTGAACACCGAAGTCAGTTTCGGAAAATTGTCCGCAATATCGTCTTGCTTGATGTAAAAAAGTTCTGAATCTTTATAGAGCTGAGCGTGGTTGTTGACCGCCTGACGCAGGTAGCGCCGGTCAAGTTCTGTCTTGGATAAAATGGTGATCGAAGCAAAAACCCGCCCATCAGCGGCTGTGACCACATCAGAAAAAGCGAATTTTCTGATGTCGCTGCCCGGCCAGAAAACCTGATGCATGACGCCGGTACGCCTGGTGACCAGTTCAAAAAGACCGTCGTCTAGAGGGTTCAGATTCGGAATGGCGCTTTCGTCACCCGAATGAAAGGCGAGAATACGCATGCCGAGTTCTTTGATGAAAAGTCGATTGCTTGCATTCTCGCCCGCCAGATTGTCAATGTCGAATTCGATATCGCCGTTGAGATTGGTCAGATAAAAACTCTCGACCTGATCGTTCTTGGAAAATTTAAAAAAAGTTTCGCGCAGGCGCTGCTTGTCAAGATTGACCATTTCGGGCAGGGTTCTGATAGACTTTAACCACTCATTAACACTGCGGTAGTAATTGCCTGTGTCAGCATCTACCCTTTTGATAAGCTCTTGCAGGCGGGTTTCGGCTTCGCGGTGCAGCAGGGTGCCCTGACTGATCGAAAAGCGGATACCCAGAAAAATGAGAATCGAAACAGGCAACTGCATGCACATAAAGAAGATGGCCGCCATTTTGCGGCGCAATGACATGCCACTGGCTTTTGTCAGTTTAAAATAATAATAAAAGATGAAAATCGCCGTCATCAGCAGAATAGTGAAAATCAGTCGCCCGCTGTAAAGATCAGACTCAAATGCCGCTCGCAGCCCCGACGTCGAAAACATCGAAAAGACACTGGCAGAAGAACTGTCGGGGTGGGGCTGAACAAAAATCACCCAGTCGCCCACAAACAGCGGATTGGCCAAGCCAGTTTCGAATTCTTTGACTAATTTTTTGGCTACTGGCAGCAGCGGTTGATATGAAATGGCCACTTCGCCTGAGGTCTGGTCGAAATAGCCAAAAACACTCTCGGGCGTCGAGCCGGTTTCACGGCTGAGAACCTGTTGCAGACCAAAGACGGGCGAAAGATTGCGCAGAGGTATGACCGCAGCGAAACCGCCAAGACTGTTGTCGGTTTTGTTGAAAAAATCCCAGAAGAAGAAAACCTCAGAAGTCGACATATAGTTGCCCGTAATCTTATTGGGGCTTGTCAGAGCCTGGCTTACAGGAAACCCGCGGCCAAGCAGAGGTGTCATCGCTGCGAAGAACGGGCCATGCTGTTGCTCAAATTTTTTGATCTGGTGCAGGCTCTGAAGGTTGATACCTGTCGAATAGTCGTCGTAAGCGTTCAGAATCAGGCTGACGAGGTTCTGAACACTGTCGCTTGCCAGACCTGTAGTTTTGATGATGCTGTTGTCATCGACGCGGCCATGGTTACCCCAGATTATGAGGGTTGTGCTTTCGGGGACTTCACTGAGCAGAGTTTTGATGATCGACTCATGCTGGGCCTTTTCGGAGTAATTGCGTTTGAGGTTGTCGCGAAAACCCTGAAAAAGCTGCAGAAAAATCTGCCGGTTCGTCGATCGGGCGCCAAAAGAGTTCAGTTCGCGCTGATAGGTTTGCACCATCGAGGCACGCTGCCGGTTGAAGTTGTCTTCTATGTGCAGGCTGTAGGTCTGATAATAGATGAACAGCGGAATGGCGGCGAAAAATACAAACAGAAAAATCCACACCTGCGGTTCGTTCAGGCGTGATTTATAGTCTATTGCAGCGGGTGCCGGCTGTATCATATTTTTCTGGATTTTTCAGGGTTGTGCATGATAGAGAATATTACAGGTATTTATAACATCAGGAGGATTGAAATGTCCATTGGCAAGAAAGTCAATTTGCTTTTAACTGTCGCGCTGCTCTGTATTTTTGCCACCCCTGCTTCAGCCCTGTCAATCAGGCTGCTTGAAGGTGGAATTCCCATAATAGACCCTCATCAGATGATGGAAGACGGCCTGCGCCTCGGTAACGCTGACCTGCTGCGCCAGGCATGGCGCCATTATGAAGAGTCGGTCACCCTGCCCGATGGAACCGGCAGCGGTTACCTTGAGCTGGGCCGTATCTATTTTTACCTGTCGCTGCTCGGTGATGCGAACCAGACCGATTACGATATGGCTGAAAACTTTGCCCGCCAGGCAATTGTCGATAACCCCCAAAACTCAGACGCCCACCACGCCCTCGGGCTAATTCTCGCCGGTCGTGGCGCTTTCCTCGACGCTTTCGAAGAACTGACCCTCGCTCTCAACCTTAACCCCACCAATGAATTTTTAATCGTGGATATCGCCGCGCTGCATCTTGCCCTGCATCAGCCCATCAAGACGGTTGAATACCTTGAAGGCCGCAGTCACCGCAATGGCTGGCCTTATGTGGTGCTGGCCATGGCCTGGTCACAGCAAAATCAAAAAGGCCGTGCCATTTTCAACCTTTTAAAGGCCCGAAAAATGGGTTACGGTGGTTACTGGATCGATACCATGCTCGGCCAGTTATCTGAAGAATTTCATCTGCCATTCAATAAATAACCCACCAGCATCACTGATCACAGCTTATTTTATCTCCTTTCAGATGTCTTAGCCCAGCTATTCTCGGTCAAAAGCAACCCGGCTGATAGGCCGAAGCTGCCACTTTTAAAAGACAATCAGTTAAATACAAGTGGCTTTTGATGCGAGTTAAAAATTCCCCGAGAATTGCTGGCGGGTTTGACCTGGGGCCCGTTCAGGTGACGTTACGATAGATAAAAATAATTATCAGAACACCCAGAATCGATAGAATGATGGTAGTCAGCGGGTTGCTGTTGTAGTGATACTTGAATTTTTCGCCAGGCGTCTGCTGATACTCGGTCCAGCGCAGCAGGTCTTTGATGTGCTGCTTGTAACGCTCGATATTTTCGTAGCGCTTTGTGGTTTTGCCGGTCAGGCGATGCTCGTGATACATGAAGGTTACTGAATTTTCGCCATCAAGAACGCCGTGCAGGTCGCAATACCACTGATAATCGTTGCGACTGACCGCCACCAGATAATACTTGCAGTCACGGGTCGGCGCCTCAAGCTTGCCGGCAAAATACTTCCGGTCGATCAGCGAAAGTGTCACAGTTTCGTAATTCGCCCACGAAGGCAACCCCGAATCGTTTTCGGCCAGAAATTTTGCCACAGCCTCGTTGAGCATCTTCAGATTGGCCCGGCAGCGGTTGTTGATTAATTTGCCCGTGTCTTCGGCCCGGGCCGGAACCCACGCCAGACAGGCGGCGATCAAAAGCACTATCTTCAAGATTTGTTTCAAACTTATCTCCTCTGCGGAAAATGCATCATCTGGCAAAATCAAGTTAAACTTGATTTTGCCAGATGATGCTGGTAAAATGCAACAATAAAAGCTGCGCCTATAGCTCAGGTGGATAGAGCACAGGATTCCTAATCCTGGGGTCCCAGGTTCGAGTCCTGGTAGGCGCGTTTTCCTTTTTAGCTTCTGACGCAGATTTGCGAGTGCTATAAAAAAAGGTGGTAGTGAATTTGTTCTCGCGGGCTTAGAATCTACATCGGCAATCGCCGCACCGTTTAACCTGGTCGATAACCCATACCACGCCGCCGCACTCCGGGCATATCTCCACGCCCCCGGCCTGAGCTTCAGCTATCTCGCGTTCGAGGTTCGCGGCGGTTTCTTCGAGTCTTGAGAAGTCAGAATACCCGGTTTTTCCACCGGCAAGCTGAAATTCTTCAAGCAGACGGGTATCGGCGGTTACTTTTCCGGCCCGTGCGTCAGCGATAGCTTTCTTCGCCCGGCTCAAGTTATCCATGAATTTTTTAACTGAACCTTCCGGCAGGGTCACGCCGACCGAAGCCGCGCCCTGTTGAATATCTCTGACCGGGTTTGTGAAGATGAATTCAGGGTTAAACGCGGTAGCAACCCCGGCGAGGAAACGATTGAACCCGGCGAAATATCTGAACGCCTTCTGCTCAACGCTCAAATCTGAATACTGCCGGTTGAGCGCGTTCTGCAACCCCGCATCTCTGATCTCAAACGCGGTCAGCTCTCCGCTGTTGACATCTCGTGACCAGATAATAGCCGGATTGTTATAGAGCTTGCTGGTATCAGTTCTCAGTTTGACCTTGCCTGTTCGCTTGTCATAATACTGCACCTGGTCTGGTTCGTATCTGCGGTAAAGTTTCGGGTTGGCATACTTTGAAAACAATCTCGTTGCTGTATCTACGACCTGTTTTCTTTCACCGCGCTTGTAAACAACGTCGATTGCTTTCTCGATGTAAGCGAGCTGGTCGGCGGCTTCGCTGCGACGACCGAGAGCTGCTTTGTCGAGAACAAACCCCTGATCGGGCGGGCTTTTCATCGGCGTATAATACTTGTATTTGCTGTAAGCGTCTCTCTGCTTCTGAGATAGCAGGCCATATCTGACTTGCTCATCGAGCAGAGCATTATTCAGCCGGTATGTCATCTGAGCGAACTTCAGAAACTTTTCATGCGTGCCGTTTTTCTTATGCTCCGCAATCTCTTTCCGGGCCTGCTCTGTTTCAATACCCGAACCAGGCGCACCGGTAAGCCGGAAGGCTTCGTTTCGTTCAGCCACCGCGTCATTGCGCTCTTCTGCGTGCATGATCGCAAGAAAGCGATTGGCGGCTTTATAGTCGATATTGTTTTCAACCAGGTAATCTTTTATCTGTAAGCGCTCAGGGAACCCCTTCTTGAACGATTAAAAAAAATCTGGTTTTATGGTTTGATGTGCTTGCTTTTTAATGTTTCCACAAGCTGTTTATCAATGTTTTGTGGCATCCATGGTATAA